>Ga0209016_1000051_pt1 | contig 178354 bp, 177 predicted proteins | sample EPASupsiteSAE305_FD_187265 | JGI IMG/M metagenome (GOLD analysis project Ga0209016, IMG submission 187265) | Bioremediated contaminated groundwater microbial communities from EPA Superfund site, New Mexico - SAE3-05 (SPAdes) (version 2) | ecosystem: Environmental > Aquatic > Deep subsurface >...
ATTCATTTTATGACTGACTTTAATTTTAGAATTTCATTTGGTGATGATTTCTTGATTAAAGCCAGTTGTATTCCAACTTCTTTATTCCCTGATTTTTACTCTTTTTTTGCTTAAGTTAGTGCCATTCGCCCCTGAGAATGAATCTCCACTTTTAACAACGCCCCCCCCAGTGAAGAAATGGCACTAACTTAAGGAAAAAAGAGCCAAAAAAGCCTAATATGTTTACCTGTTTATGTGAATCTGCTTGGAAGTGGGACTTCAGTCCCGCACTATGGCGAGGCTAAAGCCTCACTTCCAATTAAGTTTCATTTATTTTTAGTCTCCGAAATAAGTGGTAAAAAGTTTAAGTTAGTGCCATTCGCCCATGTGAGTGAATCTCCACTTTTACTCGTTCCAACTTTTTAAGTGGAAACGCATACAAGCACTACAACTTGCTATAAAAACTCCTAAACTATAAACAAAAAGCATTGCAAATTGCAATATATTTTATAGATAGCAACCATTATAGATAAAATATTGTCATTAAATATATTTCAAATGGTTAAACCAAATCAACGATAAAAAGGCAAAAAATGGAATTAGCAAATATAATAGCAGCGGTGGTGCTCTCAGGTGTTGTTGTGGGGTCTGTTGTTTGGCTGAAAAAAAGTTTGCAGCAACATGGCGTGGTTGAGGAAAGTCTGCTTGATGAGTTAAACAGCAAAAGAGAGATGGTTGCGGCTATTCCTTTTTTAAAACAGCAGGTTTCAGAACTTCAGAGCAAAGAGGATGTGCTTCATGTTGCACTCGGTGAGTATAGGGATAAAGTTTCACAAAAAGATATAGAGCTTGCAAAACTTTACAAAGATATAGAGATTTTAAAAGTAAAAAATGAAGAGCTGCTTTTGCTCAAGGATGCTCTTGGCAAAAATGTGTCGGAGCATCTCTGCACCATCGATGCTTTAAGGGAAAATATCTCTCAGGCTTTATCCAAAAACTCCGAACTTAAAGCAAATCTGGGTGCGCAACAAGAGAACAACCAAAAACTTAAAGCCGAGTTTGAAGAGCAGGGTAAAAAGCTGGAGTTAAAACTAAATGAGATCATGCAAAATAGCCTTGAGAGCAGACTCAAAAAACTTGATGAGAACTCTCTAAAATCACTCGATACCATACTGAAACCTTTTAGAGAAAATATTGATTCGTTTAAGAAAAAGATTGAAGAGTCTCAAGAGAGCAGTGTGAAAAAGTTTGCCGAACTCTCCAAAGAGATAGAGCAGGTTACAAAAGCGGGTATGCATATAAGCCAAGAGGCTCAAAATCTCACAACCGCTCTTAAGGGCAAAAAGCAGACACAAGGTAGCTGGGGCGAGATGATTTTAGAGAGCGTTTTGGAGTATTCGGGACTGCTTAAAAACGTGCATTATCAAACTCAGGAAAGTTACAAAGATGAGCAGGGCAAAACCAAACGACCAGATGTCATCATCAAACTACCGCAAGACAGAACAATGATAATCGACTCAAAAGTGTCGCTCTCTGATTATGACAGCTATATCAGATCGGTAAGCGATGAGGAACGGTTGGTTGCGATTAACGGCATCATAAATGCATTTAAAAATCACATAGATATACTTGACTCAAAAGATTATGCACACTATAAAATAGGAACTCTTCAGTATGTTTTCATGTTTATTCCGATTGAGGGAGCGTTTGCGCTGGCAGTTCAAAAAGACCCGACTCTTTATGAGTATGCCCTTAAAAAACATATAGCAATTGTAAATCCATCCACGCTTATCGTCTCTTTGCGAACTATCTATCTCTACTGGCAGAGTGAAAAATCAAATACTTTGAGCATAAAACTATTTGATGAAGCAGGAAAACTTTATGATAAGATGGTAGGATTTGCCGATAATTTTCATAAAATGGGAAGCCAGATAAAAACATTAAGCTCAACGTTTGAAAACTCTCAAAAACAGCTAAGCGAGGGCAGCGGCAACATACTCGGACGAGTGGAAAACCTAAAAAAACTCGGTGCTAGAACTTCAAAAACACTCAAGGATTCAAAAGTGGAGTTTAGTGAGTTTGATGAAGAGAACTTTGAGATTTATATAGCCGATGGAGAGAATAAACTTTTAGAAGAGAACTCTTTACATCAAAGCATTTAAAAAATATTTTTGTATAATCAAAAAAAAATATAAATTTTAATCAGGAAGAGAAGAATGACAAAAGAGGATTTTAACGAGGGGCTTTTAGGCTTTTTAGATGCATCGCCGACACCTTTTCATGCAACGCAAAATATGGCGGGAATGTTTCTAAATGCAGGATTTACAAGGCTTTATGAAGAGAAGAAGTGGTCTTTGGAAGAGGGTCAAAAGTATTTTGTAACCCGCAACGACTCATCGATAATAGCTTTTACCTACCCAAAAGATAGAAATTACGTGATGGTCGGCGCACACACCGATTCGCCGAACTTAAAACTAAAACCAAATCCCGTGATAAAAGAGCATGGAGTGCTTAAGTTTGGGGTTGAGCTTTACGGCGGAGCGCTTCTTAACCCTTGGTTTGACAGAGATCTCTCACTTGCAGGGCGAATCTTCTATCTTAACTCCCAAAATATCATAAAAGACGCCCTTATAGACGTTAGAAAGCCGATTGCGGTTATTCCATCTTTGGCTATTCATTTAGACAGAGAGGCAAACAGTGCAAAAAGCATCAATGCCCAAACAGATATCTCTCCTATTGCTACATGCAGCAGTGATTTTGATTTTGATGAGTTTTTAAAAGAGCAGTTGAAGATGAGCGGCGTGGATGACGTAAATGTGCTGTATGCAAATGAACTCAGCTTTTATGATACGCAAAAAGCTTCTTATGTCGGGCTAAACAACGACTTTATAGCAAGTGCGAGGATTGACAATCTTCTTAGCTGTTATGTCGGAATGCTTAGTATCTGCAGTGTGGATGAGAGTAAACCTATGCTTTTCATTGCAAGCGACCATGAAGAGGTTGGAAGCGAATCAACTTCAGGTGCAGGAGGCTCATTTTTAGAGAATACGCTTCGCAGGGCTTTTAGAGATTATGAAGAGTATATGTTTATGGTTCGCTCGTCTGTGATGATATCTGCCGATAATGCACATGCGGTGCATCCGAACTTTGCTTCAAAACATGACTCAAACCATGCCGTGCGTATAAACGGAGGAAGTGTCATAAAAGTCAATGCAAACCAGCGTTACGCATCAAACTCAAAAACTATTTCAAGATTTATGAATGTTGCCGACTCTCTAAGCCAACCGATACAAAATTTTGTCACGAGAAGCGATATGGCTTGCGGATCTACAATCGGACCTATGACTGCATCAAGAATCGGCATAGATGTTTTGGATGTCGGACTTCCGACCTACGCCATGCACTCCATACGTGAGATTTGCGGAAGTGATGATGCCTATAGTCTTTATAAGATTATTTTAGGATATAGTCATTAATGCCCAAATAACGGCAAGTTTGTAAAAATCATGATAACTTAATGAGCGTTATATTATAGCGATACTATAATAGGCTTTTTTTAAGAGGAGAAGGATGTTTTGTTTTTATGAAAAAAAGAGCTTTTGAAGTTTATGTAGCGATTGGATCAAGTGCCGGCGGCTTTGAGGCATTGTCGGAGTTGGTTGCTTTGTTACCGAAAAAAACAGGTTTTTTTTATTTTTTGGCACAACATCATGCTCGCGGTGAAAAAACCATACTCGCAGATCTTCTTGGGCGAAAAAGCACTATTGAAGTGGTTCTTGTTCAAGAGGGAATGATTTTTAAACCTGACATTTTATACGTTCTTCCTCCCGAGTTAAAAATTACAATAAAAAACTCCAGACCAAAAGCAGTTTTAGAAGATTTAAATCTTCATATGCCTATTCCAAATGCAGATTTTTTATTTAGTCAACTTTGTACTCTTAAAAATTCAAAAGTCATTGCTATTGTATTGTCGGGTTCAGGAACTGACGGTACAAAAGGGATGAGAGCAGTTAAAGAATCAGACGGCATAACAATCGCTGAGTTTCCGCAAGAAGCTATGTTTGAGAGTATGCCAAAGAGTGCCATAAATGCCAAATTGGTAGATTATGTTTTAAGTGTTAAAGATATTAGTACAAGGCTTGCCAAGCTCTCATCGGCATTTAGCAACGGTACATACACTACGCAGGAGATTCCGTTTGACTCGATAGTCAAAATTTTGCATAAAGAAAAACAGCTAGATCTCTTTAAATACAAAGAGGAGACTATTAACCGTCGTATAGAAAAGCGTATGAAAATTTTAAATTTTGTAACTATTGAAGAGTATGCACACTATTTTAAAGTTAATGATAAAGAGGTTGATATACTTAACCAAGAAGTTCTAATCGGAGTAACCGAGTTTTTTCGTGGAACAGAATCTTTTGAAGCACTAAAAAATTATATTAAAAAGCAGCTTTTTTCTAAAGTAGAATATAGCGAATATCGTTTATGGAGCGTTGCCTGTTCAAGCGGTGAAGAAGCTTACTCTCTTGCGATATTGGCAAATGAGGTTTCTGAAGAATTAGGCAAAAAGTTGCATATTAAAATTTTTGCCACCGATATAGACGACATGGCGCTTGAGAAGGCTAGAATCGGCGATTATAAAGAGAGTTCTTTAAAATACGTAGAAAAAGAGTTGATTGAAAAGTATTTTATAAAATCAGAATACGGCTATAGAGTCGTAAAAGCACTTCGTGATCAGATCATATTTGCACATCATAACTTTTTAAATAATCCGCCGTTTATAAATATGGATCTGATCAGTTGCAGAAATGTTTTGATATATCTGAAATCTTCCACACAGAGTGATGTTTTTTCTATTTTTCACTATTCGCTTAAAAATGACGGATTGCTTTTTTTAGGTTCTTCGGAATCTACGCTTAGCAGTATAGACCTTTTTGTTACGCTAGATGGCAAATATAGAATCTATGAAAAAAAACCACAAGACAAACAGACTACATTTCAGATACAGATCGTAAACCAGTATCCAAAAAAACTACTAAGTTCAGGGGAAGAGAGTATGCAAAAATTGATAAATCCTATAGAAATAGAAAAGCATCTACATGATAATCTGTTTGATTATTTTAGTAGCGGTTGTTTGATAATAGATCGTGATTACAACATAGTTTACAAGAAGGGAAAGATCTCTTATCTAAATTTTTCAGACGGAATTTTGAGTTTAAATATTTTTAACAATCTTGATAAGGTTCTTCACTACCATATGCGAATAGTTATAAATCGTGTATTGGTCTCAAATATGAAAGAGGAGAGTAAATTTATTCAAATGGAATCTTCCCAAGATGAGAAGTTTGTTAAAATAATCGCACAGCCTTTTTATGTACCCTCTCAAAAGTCTATGATTTTAATAAGTTTTAAAGAGATAGAATTAGAAGAATTTCTTTTAAACGGAGCTATTTTACCCTCTCTTAGTGAAAATACAATAATATCTACGCTCTCTTCTCAAGTGGTAGAGGCACGCAATGAGATACAAAATATTTCCGATGAGCTGCTTTTTTCAAAACAAAATATGTCAATGATAAATGCAGAACTTCAAGACTCGAATGAAAAACTTCAATCAACCGTTGAAGAGCTTGAAACGTCAAGTGAAGAGCTGCAATCTTCAAACGAAGAGCTTTTAGCTTCACTCTCTTCAAACAGAGAACTTCAAAATAAGCTCTCTCTTATTTTAGAATCATCCATAGACGGAATAGTCGGTTTAGATATTCACTCCCGCCATATTTTTGTAAATGACAAGGCAGCCAAAATGCTTGGTTATTCGGCAGAATATCTTATCGGCAAAAGCAGTCATAGCATGTGGCATCATACAAAACCTGACGGTTCTTATTATCCTGAGGAGGAGTGTCCCATCGTTCGTACTCTCTCAAGCGGTGAATCAGCTAGAGGAGAAGAGTTATTTTGGCGTAAAAACGGAAGTTCATTTGCTGTTGAGTTTGTTCGCAGCCCTATAGTAGAAGATGGAAAGATTACCGGTGCGGTTATCAGTTTTCATGATATCAGTGATAAAAAATCACTTGAGTTGCGCTTAAAGAATGAACATGAGCAGATGCTTTTATATCTTGAAGTTTCAGGGTTGATAATTGTGATTTTGGATAAAAATGCGAATATAGTGAGTGTAAACAGAGCCGGCAGTGAGCTTCTTGGACTTAGCAGAGATGAGATAGTAGGTCTTAACTGGTTTGATAATTTCATTGATAAGCAGGTTCGTTTGGAAGTGAAGCAAGTTTTTAACGATATGATAAATGAAAAGATAGGTTCAATTTCACACTATATAAATAAAATTGTAGATGCCAATAAAACTGAGCATATTATTTCTTGGAACAATGCCATGTATAGAGATGAAAACGGCAATATCATAGGCATAATAGCCATAGGAAACGATGTGACTCAAGAGGAGTCTTTAACAAATGAGCTTAAAATAAGTAATCTCAGATATGAGCAAACATTTAAAACCGCACAAATCGGTATAGCACATGTAGGACTTGAAGGCTCTTCTATTGATGTAAATGATTACCTATGTAAAATGGTCGGATATACAAAAGATGAATTGCTAAAAATTACATTTCAAGATATTACGCATGCAGATGATTTGGATAAAGATTTGGCTTATGTTCGCAAACTTTTAGAAAATAAACTAGACTCATATCATATACAAAAGCGATATATTACAAAAGGCGGAGATATTATCTGGGTTAACCTTTCAGTTGTTTTACTTCGTGATAGTTCAGACAAGCCTCTCTATTTTATCTCTATTATTCAAGATATTTCGCAAATCAAGCTCTTAATGCTTGAGCTGGAGTTGAAAAAAAATGAGCTTGAAAATGTTATTCGTTTTGCTCCAAATCCGATTATGCTTTATAATGAAAATGGAGAGATACTGCTCATGAACAAGGCTTTTGAGGAAATAACAGGATATACGCTCAAAGAGATAGCTACGATTGAGGATTGGAGTAAAATGGCAATGGGCGGTGGGGATGGTTTAAATCTATTGGACATTGAAGAACTTTTTAAAAATATTATTCGTTTGGATAAAGGTGCAAGAACTATTATTACTAAAGATGCTAAAGAAGTTACTTGGTTATTTTCTTTAGCACCGCTTGGAGATGTTTACGGCGGTAAAAGAGCTATTATTTTTTCTGCTATGGATATTACCGAAGTTCAAAGAAAAGAGGAGTTAATGCTTGCTCAGTCTCGTCAGGCAGCGATGGGAGATATGATAGGAATGATAGCGCATCAATGGCGTCAGCCTTTGAGTGTCATATCAATGGTAGCAAATAATCTAAGAGTAAATTTAGAACTAAATGAAGAGATATCTTTATCTGAGGTTTATAAATTGACAGATATTTTAAATGAGCAGACACAGTATTTGAGTCATACTATTGATGATTTTAGAACATTCTTTAAACCGGAGAGAGCAAAAGAAAAAGTTGTTTTGTGCAAAATTTATGAAAAACTATATAGTATGACGCAAAAAATACTTGAAAATAATCTAACCACTCTTGAGTTTACAAATAAGTGTGACATTGAATTTTATACCTACCCAAATGAACTTATGCAGGTTATGCTTAACTTGGTAAATAACTCGAAAGATGCTATTAAAGATCGCAATATAAAAGACGCAAAAATTCAAATCGGCACTCATCTGCGGGAAAATTTGCTTACAATCACTCTCTGCGACAATGCAGGCGGAATTGACAAGTTAGTTATTGACAAGTTGGGCGAACCATATATTACGACAAAAAGTGTTAACGGAACAGGGTTGGGAATTTACATGTCACTGATAATTATAGAAAAACATTTCGGCGGAAGCATGAGCTGGAAAAATATCAACAACGGAAGTTGTTTTACGATTGAAATACCACTTGTAAATGCACAGGAGATATAAAAATGACTTCTGTTAAAGATCTCAAAGTACTTTGCTCAAAGCTGAGCGTTTTATATGTAGAAGATGATATCGGACTGCGTGAAATAGTCTTGGATTATTTAAAAAAACTGTTTTTAAATGTAAAATCGGCAGAAAATGGTAAGAATGGTTTAGATGAATTTAAGAGAAGTCATTTTGATTTAGTTATTACCGATATACAGATGCCCTATGTAAACGGTATAGAGATGATAGAAGCGATTAAAAATGACTCTCCTGAACAAGAAATTATAATTCTTACCGCATTTTCAGAATCATCATATTTTATGGATGCCATCAGGCTGGATGTGAGTGGGTATGTCATCAAGCCTATTGATTTTGATAAGATAAACGGCACTCTTTTTCGCGTTACAAATAAGATTATGGCAATCAAAGAGAACAGACTCTACAAAGAAGAGTTGGAGCGATTGGTTAAAGAAGAAGTTGAAAAAAATAAAATTTTAGAAGATGAAAAAATTTACAATTACGAGCAGACACTTATTGCGCTTGTTAAAATGATAGAACGAAGAGATACCTATACGGGCGGACACTCTGAGCGGGTAGCTAAGTATTGCAAGGTTATTGCTACAGAGATGGGATGTGCTCCTGCGGATTGCGATTTAATATACAGAGCAGGAATTTTGCATGACATCGGTAAGGTTGTTACGCCCGATACTATCTTGCTAAAACCGGGAAAGCTTGAAGCGAATGAGTACAAGTTGATTCAAGAGCATGTAACGGCAGGAAAGCAGATGCTGGAAAAAATCCCTATGTACAAAGAGTTGGCGTACATTATAGGTTCGCACCATGAAAGATATGACGGAACGGGTTATCCAAACGGATTAAGCGGAGATGCAATAGGGGTTTTATCAAGAATCATGATAGTTGCCGATGCGTTTGATGCAATGACTACAAACCGGATTTACAGAGCTAGACTAAGCAAGGCAGAAGCTTTGGCAGAGATTGATGCGCATAGTGCCAAGCAGTTTGATCCGGTAGTTGCAAAGTATGCTATATCGGCGTTAGAAAAGATTGAAATAGACACGAACAGCACGCAGATGCCTAATGGAAAAATAGAAGAGGAGCGTTTCGCTTATTTTTATAAAGATCAAATTACGGGGCTATACAATCAAACGTATCTGGATTTGATTTTAGTTCAAAACGACAGCTCTGATATTTATAAGTATATAAATTTTATCAGTATACATAATTTCGGTAATTTCAATCAAAGTAACGGCTGGCATGACGGAGATATTTTACTAAACACCATAGGATTATATCTTATGCAAACATTTCCAAAGTATTTACTTTTTCGTTTTGAGGGAGATGATTTTATTATCCTTAGTGAAGAAGAAGCAAATATAGATGTACCAGAGATAGAAGATTTGCTATTTAAAGCTTCTGACATGCTGAACGTATCTCTAGATATTTTTGATATAAAAGCTAAAGAAATATCATCTTTGTTAAAATTTCAAGAGATACTTAGCTATAGAAACAGGGATATACATCAATAATGTCAACTATAACGCCACAAGAGCTTAATCTTTTAATAGAGCAGACATACAAGGTTGAAAAAGAGTTTAATGAACTCAAAGCTTCCTATGTGCATCTTCAGGATACGGTTGAGAAAATTGTTGAGTTTTTACCAAATGCTATCTGGATTTTAGATGAAGATGGGAATATCTTTTTGCAAAATTCACTCTCAAAGTCATTGGGTGAGCTGTTTGCACTGCTAGAGTTGAAAAATGACGATTATGAGGTTACTTTTAACTCTAAGGCATATCTTATTAAAAGCTCGTCTTATAAAGATAAGCTGATGCTAAGCGCAACCGATATAACGGAGCAAAAGAGAAAAGAGAACCTCGCAACCATGGGGCAGATGGCGGCACACCTCTCACATGAGATACGAAATCCCATCGGCTCTATCTCGCTTCTTAGCTCAACACTCAAAAAAAGGGTTATCCCTGAGAATATTCCTATCGTCGAAGAGATACAAAAATCAGTATATAAAATAGAGAGAATCATCAAAGCAACGCTTATGTTCAGCAAGGGCATGCATGCAAATAAAACTCCCTTCATGTGGAGTGAACTAGAAGATGCTCTAAGAAAAGTGATCGAGTATTACGGCTATACAAAAGAGATAAGATTTATATTTCCCGAGCAAAAAATTATTATAAACGGCGATAGAGATCTCCTTGAAATGCTATTTTCGAACTTTTTGATAAATGCAATAGATGCTATTGAACTTGATGATAATGAAGATGGCATCGTTGAGGTGCTTTATGAGAGGGATGATGAGTTTCACAAATTTTATATCTATGACAGCGGCGTGATGATTGAAAATAAAAAAGAGCTTTTTGAAGCGTTTAAGAGTACGAAAGTAAAAGGAAACGGGCTTGGACTCGTTCTCTCAAGACAGATTGCAGAAGCACATGGGGGAAGTGTCGAACTTCTTGATGAAAAGAGAAAAGGTTTTGAAATAAAACTTGCTCTTTGACAATTTTTTTTGAATGACAAAATGATAAAATCGGCTAAAAAAAAGGTTTGAAAAATGGAAAAAACATTAATCGAAGTTCCAAGAACAACTTTAAATTTTTACAAATATGAAGAGGACGGATTGACATACTATGAGTTTAATGCTACCGAGTGCCAGCCGCCTGAGCCGATGATAAATGCCATAATAGGTTTGAGTCTTCTAAAGAGCAAAAATGACAGGCTTGTAGGTATCTTTTTTCATGAGCCGTTTCCGCTTTATGAGAGAGTGCCTTTGCGTATCTCACATGAAGCTACAGAGCTTGATGATGGAGACTTTAGAATAACATTTAAGCTAGAAGATTAACCCCTAGTTTAACACTCTATTAGCTAATTTTAACTAGAATACCCTTTTTCAAATAAGGATATGTATGAAACAACTTCTTTTAGTATTAGCCTCTATGAAAACGATGGCTTTTCTTATGCTTCTTTTTGCTTTTGCTATAGGTTATGCAACTTTTGTAGAGAATGATTACGGAACTATAACGGCAAAAGCAGATATATATAATGCTCGTTGGTTTGAGATTTTAATCGCACTCTTAACAATCAATTTAACTATAAATATTTTTAGATATAAAATGTTCAGTATAAAAAAAGCTCCTATTTTTATTTTTCACCTCTCATTTATCATTATTGTTCTTGGTGCCGCAATCACACGTTTTGTTGGTTTTGAAGGAACTATGCATATCCGTGAGGGCGAAATTGCCAATACAATGCTTAGCTCCGATGCATATTTTACCGTTAGCGCGCAAGTCGGAGAAAAAACAGAGGTTAGCGAAAAGAGTGTTTATCTCTCAAAAAAAAGCACAAATTCTCTATTTGCATCTCTTAATGTAGAGGGTAAAAAGGTAGAGGTAAATCTTGTTGAGTATATTCCAGATGCTATAGAGAGCCTAGTAGAGGGCAAAGAGGGCGGCTTTGAAGTTATCGAGATGATGGTTAGCACAAACACTGCAAGCAAGCCTATCAGACTTAAAAAAGGTGAATACTATGAAAATGAAGAGATTGCTATAGATTTTGGCTCTCAAAAGATGTTTTTAAGACCTGTTGTCTCTATTTTTAACGAAGGCGGAAAGCTCTACATGAAGCATGATATGCCTTTAAAATTTATGAAAATGGATGATAATTCACAAGGAGAGATAGATCCGAGTGAAAAAAACAGTGTTGAAGCAAGAACTCTCTTTGGGGTGGAGGGTGCGAACTTCATAGTGCGTGGTTTCTATCAACATGCTACTACAAAGATTGTATCAGACCCTAACGCTTCTCCTATGCGACCTCAGATGGATGCTCTGAATTTCAATATAAAAGTTGGCACTGCTTCCCAAAATGTTATGATTTTTGCTCAAGCAGGAAGAGCGGCGAAAGAACATCACAATATGGTTGATGGAGTCGACGTACATATCTCTTACGGCTCTAAAAAACTACAAGTTCCATTTGGAGTAAAACTTGTTGACTTTCAACTCGACAGATATCCGGGTTCTATGTCTCCCGCATCTTATGCAAGCGAAGTTGAGTTGATAGATAAAGAGAGAGATATCAATATGCCTTACAGAATCTACATGAACAATATTTTAGAGCACCGTGGGTATAGATTTTTCCAATCTTCTTACGACCAAGATGAGATGGGAACTATTTTATCGGTAAATAACGACCCCGGAACACTTCCATCTTACATAGGTTATTTTTTACTGGGTCTGGGTATGTTTTGGTCACTTTTTTCAAAAGAAAATCGATTTGCACAGCTCTCAAACAGAGCTAAAAAAGCAAGTGAGCAAAAAGTCGTAGGATTTTTACTCTCACTCGGATTGCTCTTTAGCATTACGCCATCTCACGCAGAAGATTTAAATCCTGCACTTAAGACCATTTTGTCTTTTGATAAAGAGCATGCAAAGAGATTTGGCGAGTTGATAATTCAAGACAGCGGCGGAAGAATGAAGCCGCTTGATACCCTCTCAACGGAAATTTTGGCGAAAATCTATAAAAGCTCATCTCTTGTGATAGGCGAACATAAGTTAAACGCAAATCAGGTTATCCTTGGAATGATGGCAAAGCCGGATGTTTATAGAGATCTAAAAATCATCAGAACAAAAAACGAAGGCGTGAACAAAATCATAGGTGCGAAAAGTGATGCGCAATATGCCTCTTTTTCACAGTTCTTCGTAGACCCTGAGAGTTTAAGCGGTTATAAACTTGCCGAGCATGTGGATAGCGCTAACAGAAAAGAGCCAAAACATAGAGATCTTTTGGATAAGGCTGTTTTGGAGATAGATGAGAGAGTAAATATCTCCTACTCGGTCTATTCAGGCGCATTGATAAAAATCTGGCCAAAACCAAACGACGTAAACAATAAATGGTACCCGACAGTCGAAGCATTGCAGACTTTTTCACAAGAAAATTCTCTAAAAATCAGAGACATCGCATTTGAATATTTTACTTCACTTGATAGCGCTATAAATAGCGGAAACTGGGGTGTCGCAAACTCTTCAATCGAGAAAATAGCAGAGTATCAAAAGTTTTACGGAGCATCTGTTACGCCATCTTATACAAGGATAAAAGCTGAAGTTTTATACAACTATGCAAATATATTTGAGAGAATCTACCCTCTTTATTTTCTTATCGGATTTGTTCTCCTAATTGCTAGTTTTGTAAAAATATTGAAGCCTAAATTTAATATTGCTATGTTTTCAAAAGTTTCTTTGGCACTTTTAACGACGCTATTTTTTGTACATACGTTTGGCATAGGACTTAGATGGTATGTCGCAGGGCATGCGCCGTGGTCTGACGGGTATGAATCTATGATATACATAAGCTGGGCAACGGTTTTGGCGGGATTTATCTTCTCTAAACGCTCATCCATGACAATGGCTTCAACTGCTATTTTAACAGGGCTTATTCTCTTTGTGGCACATTTAAACTGGATGAATCCGCAGGTTACAAACCTCGTTCCGGTTCTTAACTCATACTGGTTAAGCATACATGTTGCGGTAATTACTGCAAGTTACGGCTTCTTGGGTCTTGGAGCACTTTTAGGATTTATCACGATTTTACTTTTCATACTCAAAAATGAGAAAAACAATATGCATATCTCTCTCTCCATAAAAGAGTTAAACTCTATAAACGAGATGAGTATAATGATAGGTTTGGCGTTTTTAACGCTAGGTAATTTCTTGGGCGGCGTTTGGGCTAACGAGAGTTGGGGACGATACTGGGGATGGGATCCAAAAGAGACATGGGCACTTGTAACCATCTTGATTTATGCTGTTGTAGTTCACTTAAGATTTATCAAACCGATTTACAGCGAATTTAACTATAGCGTTATTTCACTCTTGTCTTACACTTCGGTTATCATGACATATTTCGGAGTAAACTACTATCTAGCCGGAATGCACTCGTATGCAAAAGGCGACCCTGTTCCTGTTCCTGATTTCGTACCGATTACTTACGCAATTCTCTTTCTCTTGATAGCGGTTGCTTTTAGAAATAGAAAATTAGCTTAAAGGCTTACATGTGGAGTTTAACGGTTTTAAAAAAGCGTTGCAGTTTTTAGAGTCTATTAGAAAAAACAACTCTAAAGGGTACTTTGAAGCTCACAGAGATGAGTATGAGCAATATATACTAAACCCTTCAAAAGCCTTTGTGGTTGAGATGGGTGAACATCTTATGGCATTAGAACCGACTGTAGATGCAGAACCTAAAATAAACAAATCTCTTTTTAAAATGTACAGAGACATCCGCAGAATGGGCGAAAATAAAGAACCTATGAAGTCCAAAATAGGTATTATCTTTCCTCAAGGCGGATGGAGCGGATGCAGACTTCAAAAATCATCTTTTTATCTACATTTTTCGCCCGATGAACTCTTTGTAGCAGTCGGGGTCAGATGGTTCAATAAACCTATGCTGGATGCTTATCGCGAATACATAGGAGATGAAAAAAGAAGAGTTGCTCTAGATGAGACGCTCAAAAAGATAAATGCCTTAGGATATAGCACTATGGGTAAAGAGTATAAAAAGTATCCAAAAGGTTTTACTCCCCAAATGAAGAGTGTAGATCTAAGTCTGCATAAAGGCATGGCAACATATAAAATCTTAGAGCCTGAGATTATAGAAGAGGGTGATAAACTCATAGATACACTCTATAAAATTTATGAAGATATGTTGCCTTTGCAGCAGATAATGTATGAAGTGAGCTTAAGGGCTAAAGGAGATTAGTTATGAAAAAAGAGGCAATAGTTTTACTAAATATGGGTGGTCCAAACAACCTAGAGGAAGTTGAAGTTTTTTTGACAAATATGTTTAATGATAAAAATATTATTACGGTGAAAAGCTCTCTTTTAAGAAGTTTTATCGCTAAGATGATAACTTTTTCAAGAGTTGAAAAATCCCAAGAGATTTACAAGCAGATTGGTGGGAAATCTCCTATTGTCGGGCATACGAAAAAACTTGTTTCAAAGCTTCAAGCAAGAATGGATGAGAGTGTGATAGTAGATTTTGCTATGCGTTACACTCCTCCTTTTGTCTCTGAGGTTATTGAGCGTTTAAACAAAGAAAATATAGAAAAGATCTATCTGATTCCCCTTTATCCGCAGTTTTCAACGACTACTACAAAGTCCTCACTGGAAGATTTTGAGGAGAACTATCACTCAAAAGGCGGTGATGCGATTTTAGTCGAAGTAAAGCACTTTTTTCAAAATGCAAACTATAACAAGGCTATAATTGAGCGAATCAAAGAGATGGTAAACATAGACGAATGTAAAGACTTTGATATGATTTTCTCCGCACATGGACTTCCGGTAAAAATCATAGAAGCAGGTGATGTTTATCAAAAACACATAGAAAAACATGTGGCGCTTTTGAGTAAAATGCTTGAAGATGAGGGTATGAAGTTTAATGAAGTTCATCTTGCATACCAGTCAAAAGTAGGACCTATGGAGTGGTTAAAACCCTCTTTGGAAGATAAACTTAGAGATATAAAAAACAGAAGTGTCATCATCTTTCCTATCGCTTTTACAATCGATAACTCCGAGACCGATTTTGAACTCTCAATTGAATACCGTGAATTGGCTGATGAGCTTGGATTTGAAGATTACAGAGTTTGCCAATGTCCAAATGATAGTGAATTTTTTGTTGAGGCTCTGTGTGAAATCTATGCAAAAATGAGATAGTCAAAGAGATGAAAATTGTTATTTTTGATATGGACGGAACGCTTCTTGATTCAAAAAAAGATATAACAATTTCAATAAACCATGTAAGAAAGCTGCACTACAATCTCGCTCCGCTTAGTGAAGAGTCTGTTGTGGAAGCTATAAATATGGAAGTGAGAAATCTCTCTTGGCTCTTTTATGAAACAGAGATATATCATGAGAGAGACAAAGAGTTGTTTGAGAACCATTATGAGCTTCAGTGCATACAAAATGTTTATCTTTACGAGGGCATTAGAGAGATGTTGGAGCGTCTAGTCTCTTTTGGTATAAAAATTTCCGTTGCGACAAATGCTCCAACTCAGTTTGCGCTAAGAATGTTGGAGCATTTAGAGGTTAAAAATCTATTTGACGTAATCATAGGAGCAGACAGGGTTAGCGAGCCTAAACCCAGCCCTCTTATGTTAAACTACATACTAAAACATTATGGTTTTGATAAAGAAACCCACAAAGCGTGGATGATAGGTGACAATTCAAAAGATATCTTAAGCGCAAATGCGGCAGGAATAGAGCCCATCTTCGCAACATGGGGATTTACGCCTCATAGTAACGCCAAAGTAGTTATAAAGAGACCGACAGAGGTATTGGATATAGTTTTATAAAATTTTATGATAGAATGTTTTAACTCCATTTCAAGGATTAGAGAGTGTTTGACATTGACTTACTGCTTGCATTTGTGTTTATGTCGTTGCTTTTTTTACGACAGATATCCATACTTAAACAGCCAAATAAGATAAATTATATACCGCTTATAGTAGGTATAGGCATCATTAGTGCTCTTCTTCATTTTATCATCCAGCCTGAGGATGCAAATATGCTGCTCGTTCTAAAAGAGAGTTTTATCCCTATTTTAGTTTCGCTTCTTCTATATATTGTTATGAATGTACTCCATCAAACTATGCAAACTGAACAATCAAGAATGGAACAGGAATTTATAAGAGAGTTGGGACAGCAGATAGATGAGTTAAAGGAGTCAGGTTCTGAGCTTGAGAGAAAGATACTCTTAAACCAAAATCAAGATCATCAGACGCAAGAAGAGGGGAGAGAGCGATTTAGACATGATATAAAAATTTTAGATGCTATTTTAGCAAATCAAAACAGATTTTTAGAAAAGTTTGAGCAGCTTGAGGGCTTGCACATAAATGTTGCAAAATCATTTGAAAAATTTACTGAAGTTCAACTACCATCTTTGGACAGCGTCGTGCATAAACATATAGATATACTAAGAGTTACAGAACAGGATCATTTCAACAAAGTAAAATCAATACTTGAAAAATCGATTGATAACAAAGTGAGTATGGCAGAGGAGATAGAAGAGCTAAAAGGCAATTTGCAAACCATAAGCAATATCTCCCAAACGATAGCAAAAACGATTGTCAGATATACGCTTGAGCAGCTAGGCGAAGTCGTAAAACCTTTTGAGAGAGAAATACTCTCTTTAAAGTCGCATGCGGAGGGTATAAACACCTCTCTTTATGAGAGTGAAAACAGGCTCGCAACGATAAAAGAGCAGAGTGAACTCCTAATGAAGCAGATGATTTTATCTTCTAAAAAAATGAGTGAACTACAGACACAAAACAGCTCTCTTTATGATGTTTATTCGACAATGAAAGACCTTATGAAAGACATAGAGATTATCAAATCAGAGTATGTAAAATCTCAATCACAGCTAAGTATGATTATAAAAGATTTCAAAGATGCAAAAGATGATGAAATAGACAGCATAAAAGAGCAGATGGAGTCTCTAATCGTGATACTTACGACAAAAGTGGATAGATCTTTAGAGAGACTGCATGAACATTACCATATAGCAAATGAAGATATCTCTCAAAGCGTTAAATTTCTATCTAAGCAAGCGCAGCTTAAAAACAGTTACTCCGAGTTAGATAGCTAACGCAATAAGAATAGGGTAGATTATCAGCCCCATATATGGCAAGAAGCTATCTATGGGAGAGAGTAAAATAAGGCTCAGCTCATGAGAAAGACTCTTTTTTGTAAAGATTTGTTCTATGAGAAGTATCTTTGTTGCCACATCTGCTGTCTTTAAAAATAGAAAAATAATCGCAAAAATATCATAATCGCACAATATGGCAAAACCGATGGCAAAGTAGAAAGTTGGTTGCATAATTAAAAAAAGAAGTATGCTTTTTGAGTAATATCTGTTCATGCGTATTATCATGCCCATGATGCTGGGAGCTTTCTGCCATGAGATCTCATAGAGTTCAAGAAAAACAAAAATAAGTATGTAATTTAAAATCAAATCATCTATCATAGGTGAAATTTTACTATAAATATCTTTTTATCCGCAGCATTTTTTATATTTCTTGCCGCTTTTGCATGGGCATGGCATATTTCTCTCTATCTTTGAGTTTAAAAGCAGACCGTCCTTGTAAAACCAGATTCCGTCCTCTTTTATAAAATTGCTCTTTTCATGTTGTATCTTTATGCCATCTGCATCTCTGTAATATGCCTTAAACTCAACGATACTCTCTTTTGCATGTACAACTTCAAGACCAAGCCATGTTACGCTTTGTGAATACTCTTTTATGAGATCTATATCATCTTCATATCTTTGCTCTTTAGCAGTGGTTTTTACTATATACTCGCCGTCGCCCAAAACATAAGCGCTGTATCTGCTTCTCATAAGCTGCTTGGGCGTTGATGGGCTTAGCATATTGTTCAAATATGGTTTGCAGCAGTTGTCAAACTCTTTTTTACTATCGCAGTAACAGTGCATAAAAGCTCCTTAAGTTATAAAATTGTAAACAACCCATGTAGTCGCAAACGACAAGAGGATTCCGTAACCGACTATGGCAGAACTAAGACGCGGTGCAAGACCTGCCATTGAAGCGACTGCCGCTGCAGTTATCATAGGTGCCATTGATGCTTCCATAATGGAGATAAGTGCCGCTTTGGAGTTCCATGAAAAGATGTAACAGACAATGATAGCTATAAGCGGAGCAAAAATAAGCTTTACGCCAAGCGCAATCCCAAAAGGCTTCAGATCTTCAGACGGAAGTTTGAACCTGAGTTGAAGCCCAACTGCCACAAGTGCAAGCGGAACGATAGTGCCGGCAAGCGAAGAGAGCACACTCTGGGCAACCGGATGAAATGATGTGCCTATAAAAAAGAGTGAGACAAGCAGGGCTAAAAATGGCGGGAATTTCACTATCTTTAGAAAAAGTGCTTTTATATCTACATTTTGTGAGCTTGAGTAGTAGATAGATATAAATGTTCCATAAGTAGAGAGGGCTATAAATGAGCCAAGCTGGTCATATATCATAACGTACCCGAGTGCATCCTCCCCAAAATATGCCCCAATCATAGGGATACCAAGGTAAGAGGTGTTTCCCAAAACTGCTACAAGCATCAAAGAACCTGTTACCTCTCTTGAAAATGCAAGCAGTTTTGAGAGATAAAAAATAGCCAAAGCGCTTATGCTCATCACAATCCAAGCAATAAATACAGGGATGATTACCTCATAAGAGAGACTTAGTTGCGGAACTTTAAGAAGAACCATTGCAGGGGCTGAGATGTAGAGGATAAATTGATTTAAGATAACAGGAGTCTCTTTTGGAAAAACATCCATTTTATTTATGACATACCCGATAAAAATAGCTACAAAAATGAGTGCAAAATTTTCCATAATTAACTTTGTTTTTTGATTGGAAGTATATAATCTTTTTTAAATATTAACTCTATTTTAAAAGGATGGTAGTATTATTTTGTTATTAATCAAAAAGACAAAGGAAAGTTATGAATATAAAGTCGTTATTTTTTAGGATGAGAGCTGTTCACTGGGTAGGTATTGTTTTATTAGTTTTAAATGGAGCATTGCTGACTGATAATCTTATCGCATCATTGATTCAGTATGTAGTAGCTTTTGTTATCTTCTTGCATGATATGGATGAAAAATATTGGGGTGTAAATCCGATTGAAGAGCTAAGAAGCTATCTGCATAAAAATGACTTTACTAAGCAGGTGAAAATCAACTCTAAATATAATTATGAAGTAGAAGATATGATAAACGCACTTGAGAACTACAGACTTCATGTAGAGGCTCAAACTGCACTTGACAATAAACTTATAGATGAGGCTAAAGTTGTTGTTACCCGTGTCCAGCATGGATGGTATTCTCAATCCATAAATGCGCAAACAACGAATGCTCATTTAGAAGAGTTTAAAAACAGCGTAAATTCGATGATAAAATCTGTAAGAGAAAGATTTGTGGCAGTTGATGAAGTTTTAGAAACATATGCTAAAGCTGATTATACAAAAAGTATATCTATGGATAAAAATGATGAAAAAGGCGGTGCGTTTGAGAGACTTGTAGTTGGAGTAAACAACCTTCAAAATGCGATGAAAGAGATGCTAAAAACATCAAGTCAAAATGGCACTGAACTTTCATCTAAAGCCGGTGAGTTTCAAGATAAAATGAGAGAGTTGGGTTTAGCATCAATGAAACAGGCGGATAGTGTAGAAAAAACAGTACATGCGATGGCTCATATCAGCCAAACTATAGACTCAACCGCACTAAAAGCAAATGATGTCGTGTTGCAATCGCAAAACATAAAGTCGGTCGTAAGCATCATAGGCGATATCGCAGATCAAACAAACTTGCTGGCACTAAATGCCGCAATAGAAGCGGCTCGCGCAGGTGAGCATGGAAGAGGGTTTGCAGTTGTTGCCGATGAAGTGCGAAAACTTGCAGAGAGAACTCAGCACAGTTTGACAGAGATAAATGCAAATGTAAATGTATTAACTCAATCAATCCAAGAGATAGGTCAAAATATAAGTGACCAAGCAGAGGGAATATCAGAGATAAACCAAGCAGTAACAGAGATTGATATGGCTACAAAAGAGAATACTAGAACTACTAATTCTGTAGATGCCATAGCAAGAGAGGTGGCAGATATCTCAGGAAAGATACTTGCAGAGGTTAGCTCTAAGAAGTTTTAGGTTAATTTAAAATATATAGTTTTTAAAATTTAAGAGGGTTTATTTATGAATAAAACATTTAGCGAGGCTATGGATTTTAGACATGCATGTAAAATTTTTGACGAGAGTAAGAAGATATCAGATGAAAATATAAGAGAGATTCTTGAAGCCGGACAAAAATCGCCATCATCGTTTGGAATGGAACCATGGAGGTTTTTAGTTATCACAAATGAGGAGCTAAAAGCCAAGATTAGACCTTTTTGCTGGGATCAGGTTCAGATTACCTCATGTTCTCACTTAGTCGTGATTCTTGCTGCTATTGAGGCTGTAAAACCTGAGTCTAATAGACCGCTTGAGATGCTCTCAAGACGTGGAATGAGTCAGGATAAGCTTGACTTTTATATCAATTTATATAAAAGCCATCTCAAAAAAACACTTGAGTGTGATGAAAATATTTATGAGTGGACATCTAAGCAGGCTTATATCGCAAGTGCAAATATGATGACATGTGCGGCGGCTTTAGGGATTGACAGCTGTGCAATAGAGGGATTTGAAAAGGAGAATGTAGAGGAGATTTTAAAGCTTGATACTAAAAAATATCAACTTTCATTGATTCTGCCTTTGGGGTATAGAGTAAAAGAGCAGCCAAAACAGCTTAGACTTAGTTATGATGAAGTTGTAGAGTTTATCTCTTAGTATCCAAACTTTGCGATAATTGGGTTGTGGTCTGAGATTTTTTTGCTCTCTATCACTTCAGAGTAGATAAGATTTAAATCTCTGTAAAAGATGTAGTCAAGCGAGTTTGCAAAGATTTTTTTGATGTTTGACTCATCGCTAAATCCCACTCTCTTAAGTGATAAGCTATCTGCAAACTCTTGAAGATAGTGTACTCTTTTGAGGTTCCATGTGTTAAAGTCGCCTGCAACTATCATCGCTTCTTTATGGGATTTTATAGCTAAATATATATATTCCAGCTCATATTTAAAATCACGGTTATGTACAAAGTTTATAGCATGAAGATTTACGACAAGAAGTGTTTTGCCGTTTGAGAGTTTATGATGTGTTATGAGCGAAATTTTATGAGTTGTGTATTTTAACTCCTGCTTTTTTGTAAGCAATGAGATTTCACTCTCGCATGATGCTCTAAAAGCACTCAAAACACCGAAAATATGCTTTTTTGTCTCGATATTTGGTGAGAGGATATAGGAGTAGTCATGTAGCTCAAGCTCATGTGAGAGGCTTTTTTTAACCTCTTGCAGAAGCAAAATATCAAAATCAAACTCTTCTATAAGTAAATCTGTAAATTTTTTATAAGAAGCGTTTAGTGTCAGCTTTGCGACGTTCCAGCATAAAATCGTAAATTCATCTCTTATCACATCATCTTGATGTTTGAGTGATTTTATGAAACTGTTGGGCTTAAACATATCAGAGTTGCGGCGCTAAGATGCGCATCATATTTTCAAAAACTCTTCTCATGTCGGAGACTCTTTTTGTTCCAAATGATGAGTTGGATATCAATTTGTCACTCCAATCTTTTACTTTTTTGATGACTTCATCATTGTAAACGAAAGTAGCGACTTCGTAGTTTAAAAAGAGGCTTCTGTTGTCAAAATTTACACTTCCAAGCACAACGCAGTTATCGTCAAAAAGTATAGCCTTTGCATGAAGCATTGCACCGTTATAGAGGTAGATTTTTATGCCGGCTTCTTCAAGCTCTCTCATGTAAGAGCTTCTAACTAGATTTACTACTATGTGATTTGCCTCTTTTGGCGTTATAAGTTTTACATCGACACCTTTATGATGTGCGATGATGAGAGCTTGAATGAGTGCGTGATTTGGTATAAAGTATGGAGTTATGATGTAGATCTTCTCTTTCGCACCGTAGATTGCGGATAAGAGTACCTCATAGAGAGTATCTTTGTCCATGTCGGGACCTGAGGGAACGACTTGTAAAAATATATCGCCTTCAACCTCTTTTTCATGCTGTTTAAATTTTAATTTTTTTTGCGAAGCATAAAACCAGTCTGAAGCAAATATCTCAAAGAACTGCTCTACGGATGAGCCTTTTATAAGGAACATAATATCTTCCCACTGCTTTTTGTTTTGCGTTGCTCCCAAATACTCATGTGATAAATTTGCACCGCCGCTTAAGACCTTTTCATTGTCAAAGATATAGATCTTCCTGTGATTTCTAAGGTTAATGTAGTTTCTAAAGGGCATCTCAAAGAGAGGCATAAAAAATTCAACCTCCGCTTTGGCTTCTCTTAACTCTTTTAGTCTGTGTTGAAGCAGATATAGAGAGATTGAGCCTAGAGAGTCGATGAGTATTTTTATCTCAACTCCCTCTTTGGCTTTTTTTATGAGAGCTTTTAAGATCTCTTTAGTGACTTTGTCATACTCAAAGATATAGACACTTAAGTAGATAGATTTTTTTGCGCCGTTGATGCAGTTTAGGAGTTCATTGTATGTCTCAACCGTATCAAAAAGAAGTTTGAACTCTATGTTCTTTGCGGCATCCGCAATACCGTAATTTCTTAAAACTCCGTCAATCGAATTTTGTATATTTTTATCCGTTGTTTGGTTTTTAAGCACAAGAGAACTTTTTTTATATCTGTTTTTTCTCTTTCTTGAACCGATGATAAAGTATAGAAATATCGCTATATATGGAATAAGAATGATGGAGAGAACCCAAGCGATGATGCTGCTTGGCGTGCGTCTGTGATAGAGCATATGAAGAAGCACCACAAATGCCAGCAAAACACCAAGCAAGATTAGCGTATGGTAAAAAAATAGAGTGTTCGTATTGTAGATTATTTTTTCATCCATCATGACATGAGACCATTTTTAATAGTATAAAATATTGATTTTATCTTAGTTATATCAGCGTTTGTTTCGCCCTTTGTTGCGCTTGCTTCTATTTCGCCGAGCAGTTTGGCAGCCTCATTCATCGCTAAGTTTGAACATGAGCTTTTTATGTAATGTGCGGCACTTTTAATCGCATTTGCGTCTTTTGCATCGATTGTGCTTTGAAGTCTGCTTAAATCATCATCAAGTGTTAAAAAGAAACTCTCAAGCAACATGTCTACAGTCGACTCATTTAGCCCTAGCTGCTTCATGACATCACTTTTTTTGTAAACTTCAAAACCCTCATTGTTATCTGTACTTTGCACGTTAAGCGTGTGGAAATCTCTATTCTTATAAAGATATTTTTCTATAATCTCAATGAGTTTATTTAGCTCGATAGGTTTTGATATATAGTCATCCATGCCGGCTTCAAGGTACTTCTCTCTATCTCCGGAGATACTATTTGCCGTAAGAGCTATAATAGGCACTTTATGCAACGAGTTTTCTCTTTGGAGTTTTAAAATTTCTTTAGTCGCTGAGACACCGTCGAGTTCGGGCATATTTACGTCCATCAGAAGCATATCAAACTTGATTTTTTTATAGACGTCTATGGCTTCTTGACCATTGCCGACTATCGTAGCGGTAATACCGAGATTGCTAAGTAAAATATCTATAAGCCTTTGATTATTGGGATTGTCCTCTGCTACTAAAATATTTGCATTAAATTTTTTATTTGTTGCGTCTGAGATAGCTTTTTGGCTTTGTGCTTTTGAATTGTCATGAATTATATTTACTATCTTGGAACTGTAAATAGGAAGATCTATAAAGTAGTCAAAGTATGTTTTGGAAGCAGGATCTTTTATCTTTGCTTTATCACCTACATATACTGTTTTAATGCTGTCTCGCTTCTTTTTAAACTCAATTGCTTTATCTTCATCAAAGCAAAATATCATATCTACATCTTGCGTAAAATCTTCTGTTTCCACTACATTTCCGAGTTGCAAAAGATAGTTTTTTACGCATACTCTCAGGTATTCACTATCATCTTCATTTTTACAAACTCCAAAAAGAAGTTTGCTTTTTTTTGTCTCATTCTGCTCTTTTGACTCTTCAATTCTTAAATCAAGCACAAAGCTAAATTCGCTTCCATGCCCTAGCTCAGAACTAAGATCTATTCTAGACCCCATAAGTTTTACGATATCCGAGCAGATGGCAAGTCCAAGCCCTGTTCCGCCATATTTTCTGCTTATGCCGTCATCTGCTTGAGAAAACGGTTCAAATACGATTTTTTGCTGCTCTTTGCTCATCCCGATACCGCTGTCTTTGATGCTGAATTTTATTTTTGCATGTGTGTTGGAAATATCAAGCAGAGATATATCAAAAAATACGCTTCCGCCCTCGGGTGTAAATTTTATGGAATTGCTTAGCAGATTTGAGACTACCTGTTGCAGTCTTGTAGAGTCAAAAACAAGGGTATGCGGAAGGGCAGGGGTAGTTTTGTAGATGAACCTGATGTTCTTCTCTTTTGCGACGATGGAGAAGAGTTCGACGATATGTTCGCTAAATAGCCCAAAGGAAAATGCACTCTCTGATATATCTAACTTGCCGCTCTCTATTTTTGAGATGTCTAGTACATCGTTTATAATCCCCAAAAGTGATTTTGCGCTTCTTGAGATAATTTTTGCATACTCTTTCTCATCCCTGTTTAAATTTGATTCACACAATATATCCGAAAAACCTATGATAGCATTCAGCGGTGTTCGGATTTCATGACTCATATTTGCCAAGAATGTAGATTTGGTTCTCTCCGCACTTAGGGCTCTGTCTTTTGCATTGATGAGTTCTGTAATCTCATATCTAAGTGATAGATATTCTAAAATCTCGCCATCTTCATCTAAAATGGGAATAATCGTTGCCGCAACATAGTATGAATCGCCGTTTTTTGTTCTATTTTTGATGATTCCTTTAAAAATATTTTTTGATTTTATAGTCTTCCATACTTCTTTATAAAATGATTTTTCAACATCTGGGGAGCGAACTATATTATGAGGCTGCCCCATAAGTTCATCTCTAGAAAAACCGGAAATTTTACAAAATGCATCATTAACATAGATGATATTTCCAAAGAGATCAGATTTTGAAACGATGGCACTCGCATCAACCGCTTTTTTGTACTCAAGTAAAAACTGATTGCTTTCATGTAAATCTTTTGTTCTTTTTTGAATCTCATTCTCTAAAATCGAAGCGGTATTTATAAGCTCTTTTTCTCGTTTAAAATATAAGATTCCGTAGTGCAGAGAAAATGTGAGTACAACAAGCCCTATAAAAAGAATAACATACCAAATCTGCTCCCTTGAGAGCATAAAATGGTCGCTTATTGGTACATACACTTCAAGCACTCCTCTGACATCGTGCAACCTCCAGTCGGTTTTTGGAGAGTCGGCTCGTGTGTTGTGGCAATTCACACATGTTTGAGAGGTTAAAATATCTGCAGTTGCTACTCTGTAGACATTTTTTCCGTCTATGATATCGCTTTTTGAAAATATTTTATCTGGGTTTTTGGTTAAAAATTCTATGGAATCTTTTTGGAATGAGTCAAGAACTCTGCTTGAGCGGTTTGGAAACGGATAGTTGCTGTAAAAACTTGCATGTACATTGTCGCTTTTTGTCAATATATCACTTAAATCATGTATCGTAGTTGCCGGAAGCGGAACAGTGTTTTCATCTGTTTTGTGATCAAAATTTATATGAAGATTACTCTTTTTTTCGATTTTATTTACTACATTGTCGGTGTAATATGCTCTTGAGTGCTTTAAAAGAGAGATAAGTTTAGTTGTCTCTCCAATTACCCTCTCTTGTTGATTTTGTGCGGAGAGTTTAGGCATATAAAAAAGAGATAAAAATACAATGCCTATCGACGATACGACTATAGGACCGATAATCGGGTTTGTAATGGCTTTGTATAGTAGTTTTAACAATTTAGTCTTCTATCGTATATTTTGTATAGATCTCTTGAACTTTATCAAAATTTTCTACAAATAGATCAACAAGAATAGGGTCAAAGTGTCTGCTTTTTTCTTCTATCAAAAACTCTTTTGCATCGTCTAGACTCCATGCTGTTTTATACGGTCGTCTTGAAGTAAGTGCGTCAAATACATCTGCTATAGCCGTGATTCTGCCTAAAACAGGTATGCCCTCACCTTTTAGTCCATTTGGGTATCCGCTTCCGTCATACTTCTCATGATGATTGAGCGCTATGATTCTGCCTGCTTTTAAGTACTCGCTCTTTGCGTTTTTAAGGATTTCATATCCTATCTTTGAGTGAGATTTCATAATCTCAAACTCTTCATCATCCAGTTTTGCAGGCTTAAGCAAAATCCGATCGCTAATGCCAACCTTTCCTAAATCATGAAACGGCGAAGCGTAAAATATAATATCCTGCATCCTCTGGCTAAGTCCGTGCAAAGATGCAAGCAACTTGCAATAATATGCGACTCTTTGCGTATGCTTGCTTGTGTCCGGGTCTTTAAATTCTGCACTTTTTCCAAGCAGTTCCAGCGTCTCATGCTCTGACTCTTTAAGCATTGTCGTAGCTTTATCCACCTCTTCTTGAAGAAGCAAAGCTCTATCTTTTAGAAGAAGCTGAGATTTTCTAAGTTTGAGCATGTTGATGATTCTAGCCCTAAAAGAGCCTGAATTTATGGGTTTGTTTAAAAAATCATTTGCCCCGACTTCTAGTGCTTTTATCTGCAAATCCATATCATCACCGAGTGCGGTTAGCATAATAATCGGTATCTCAACATTTAACTCTCTAAAATTTTTGATAAACTCCAAACCATCCATTTGAGGCATCATGTAATCAACTATGACTAAATCGTACTCTTTTGTTTTTGCGGCTTCAAGTGCTTCTATCGGGTTTGAAAAACTATCAATTTTTAAATTTAGCAACTTCGCATAACTCTCTACTATAAGAAGATTTGTTTTGTTGTCGTCCACTGAGAGTATGTTCATCCACTCTATGTTCATAAATATTCCGTTCTTATTTTTATAAACTATCTTATCTCTTTTAAATTGAATGTATACTTTAAAATAGATCCAAAATAGAATTTTAATTATAGACATAAACAAAAATAGAATTTAAAAAAAGTATAATTACGAAAATTTTTAAAAGGCTTCATAACATGTCAACATATATTTTTGGTCACACAAGTCCTGACTCTGACTCTATCGTAGGTGCTATCTCTCTGGCATATCTTAAAAATCAAATAGGCGAAGAGTGTGTAGCAACGCGCCAAGGCGATATTTCTCCTGAGACTGAGTTTATACTCAATAAATTTGGCATGAGTGCACCTGAGCTTAAGACTTCGTATGCAGGCGAAAAAGTGTATCTTGTTGATTTCTCAGATCTAGCGCAAGCTCCAAAAGATATAAAAGAGGCGACAATTTTAGGCATAGTAGATCATCACAAGCTCGGTGATATTACGACTGATGCTCCTCTTGAGTGCTGGATTCGTCCGATTGGCTGTTCAAATACGGTTATAAAAGAGATGTATGACTACCATAAAGTAGAGATTCCAAAAGATATAGCAGGAATGATGATGTGTGCGATTTTAAGCGATACCGTGATCTTCAAATCTCCTACATGTACAAAAGCCGATACAAAAGCTGTAAAAGAGCTATCTGAGATTTGTGGAATTTCTGATTATAAAGCACTCGCCATGGCAATGTTTATAGCAAAATCAGCCGTAGAGGGTGCAAGTGCAAGAAACTTAAATACAAGAGACTATAAAGCATTTGATATGAACGGTACGAAAGTCGGAGTAGGGCAGCTTGAGATGGTAGATATCTCGGTGCTAGAGAGTAGAATAGGTGAGCTTTTTGCCGATATGAAACTTATGAAAGAAGAAGACGGGCTTCATACCATTATCATTCTTTTAACAGATATCATGAAAGAGGGCTCACAGCTTTTATGTTTAAGCGATGATGCGACAAAAGTTGAAGCGGCATTTGGCATAAAACTTCAAAACAACCAAGCATGGCTTGATGGCGTACTAAGCCGTAAAAAGCAGATTATACCGTTTCTTCAGCCACAGTTTTAATTTAGATTTACAACTCATTTTCAGGGCAGGGCTTCGCAAAGAGGTAGCCTTGAAAATAGTTACATCCAAGATTTTTAAGCTCTTCAAACTGCTCTTTTGTCTCAACTCCCTCTGCAATAACCTCAAAACCGAACTCTTCTCCCATAGTAAGAATAGTTTTTATGATGGTTTTGTCTGAAGAATTTTCACTTAATCCTAAGACAAATGATTGATCTATTTTTAACTCATCGATACTCAGATGTTTAAGATATCCTAAACTTGAGTATCCGGTTCCAAAATCATCAATTGAGATAGAGATGCCAAATCTATTTAATTCATCGATTTTTTGCATTGCACTCTGTTGATTGTCTATTAAAACACCCTCCGTTAACTCAACTCTTAGTTTCTTTGGATTTATATTTTTTGAGATTATTAAATTTTTAATATTATCCACAAAAGTTTCATCTCTAAACTGTTTGGGACTGATATTTACAGAGATTCTCCACTCTTTTTTAACGGCATCATCAGCCCATTTTACGATGAGATTTGTAGCTTCATTTAGTACATAAGCACCTATCTCTTTTATAATATCAGACTCTTCTGCAAGCGGAATAAACTCACTCGGAGAGATAAACCCTAAGTTGGGGTGTTGCCATCTTATAAGTGCTTCAACACCTACGACCTTTGCATTGTGATTAACTTGTTTTTGGTAATAAAGAACAAATTGGTGCTCTAAAACCGCTTCTTTAAGATTTTGAAACATTAAAGATCTTAAGTTTGTCATATCCTGAAGTGCTTGATTGTAAAATTTAATAACATTTTTTCCGCTATCTTTTGCAACTCTCATAGCATATTCTGCCTGATTTAAAATTGCATCTGATAGAGTTTTATGATCAAAAAAGAGAACAATTCCGATACTACATGTTAGATGAAAAGTTTTATTACTTAAGATAAAAGGCTCTTTTGCCAATGCTACTGTTTTTTGTGCAAACTGTTTTGAGATAATTGCAGATTCCTTTTCTTCGCTTGAGAGATCTTCAATCAGAATTAAAAATTTATCACTTCCAAATCTTGAGATGATGGATGTTTTGTCTGTTTTTGATACAAGTCTGCTTGCCATCTCTTTTAAAACTTCATCACCTATATCTTTGCCCATCAGATTATTTACATTTTTAAAATCATCAAAATCCAAAAATAAAACGGCACCATATTTTAAAGTCTCGCTGCTTTTTAAAAGTGCCTGATTTAAATGCTGCTCAAAAAGATTTTGATTCGGAAGATTTGTAAGCTGGTCATAGTATGAAAGCTGATTAATCGCATCTTTTTGATAAAAAGAGTTTATTGCAAAGCCGATATCGCCTGCAAGTTCATTTATCATATTTCGCTCTTCTACAGAGAGACCATTCTCTTCAGTGGAGCATATAATAATAGCCCCAAGCGCCTCTTTTGAATAGTGTTCTTTTCTAAGCGGAAGAGCGTATATCTCAGTAATATTGTGTCTTTTTATTTTATCTAGACACTCTTGCGGCATAGACTTGTCAAAGTTTTTTAAGAATACGTTATGATTATTTTTAAACACATCTTCTTCAAGCGGCAATACCTCCATCTCCTCATCAAGTCCGATAGAACTTTTTACTCTAAGTTTGCCATCTTCAAAAATCAAGATTTTAATACTTGCAAATGAAGTATTAGAGTGCATAGATACAGCTGTATTTTGTATAAGTTCGTCAATATTTTTTGCAGTTATAAGAATCTGGTTGCAATCGGCTACTGTTCTGAGTATGGAAAATAGATGCTGCTGTTTTATATTGGCAACTTTTAACTCATTTTTTTGCTCTTCAAGATTAGCAGTTTTTATTTTTACTTCATTTTGAAGGAGCATTTTTTGCTCAACATCCTTAATGGTGAGCTTTTTAATAGCATAGTAGATAAGGATTAGCAAAAAGAGTATGGTAATCCAGCTAAAAATAGCGATGTTATAGAAACTATGCATACTTTCATTTGTTAATTTTTCTGAGGGAATTTTTATACTTGTAACACCGCGTATATCGCCTACTTTATAGTCATAAGCATTATCATATCTCTCTTGTATGGATGGCAAAGTCTCCTCTTTTTTCCCGTGACATGAGATACAGTAAGGTTCTATAATAAGCGGTGAGGTAAAGTTAAAAAAATCTATTCCGTTTTGTTCTATTTTTTTTACAAGTATAGTTTTATTTGGGTTGTTTTTAAAATATTCAATCGCTTCAAGTTCAAACTTATCTGCTTTGTTCTTTGGATTTCTGGCTCTGTCTGTTACGTTTCTAATTGTTGTCCCGTCTTCTGATAACTCGGCAAATTTGTCGCTTATAAGGGTGGAAGCATGAGCAGGTAAGAAACCGATAGTCGTATCGTTTAAATCTATACCGCTGTTTAAAAATTGATGATGATATATATTTCTCATAGAAATAAAATAATTTTTAAGATTATCTCCTTTTGATAAGGCTCTAACTTCAATCATATCTTGATTTTTTTTATACATTGTGTAAGTAAGAAGAGCATTGGAAAAAACTATAAGAGCAGCAACAATCCAGAAAATCTTTCTGTTTAAATTAATATGAAACATTCTAAGACCTTATAAATTTTGAATCAGTATAGCATTTTTGGATTATATTTTGGTTAAATCAGAGCTATCAAAATCAAAGATATAATTTTGTACAATCGCAGAAGTTGTTCGCCTTGTCTAATTGAGCCGATAAAATAGTTAAAATAAGGGATAAAAATGCAGATACGAGTTTACTATGAAGACACCGATGCTGGTGGGATAGTTTATCACTCAAATTATCTAAATTTTTGCGAAAGAGCCAGAAGTGAACTCTTTTTTAAAAGTGGATTGTCTCCTGTTTTAGAACATGGTCATTTTGTTGCAAAGAAAATAGAGGCTGATTATATTTCAAGTGCAAAACTCGGCGATGAGTTAGATGTGAAAACAGAGCTGATTGCTATGCATGCAGCCTCGTTTGAGCTTTTGCAAACCGTTTTTAGAGATGATAAAAAAATATTTGAGTTAAAGATTTTACTTGTTTATATAACTTTTGAGGGGAGACCTCAAAAGATAACACAAGAGGTTCAAGATCTACTATCGCTACTCTTCTTCGTTTGATTCGAAAGGAATAAACTTAGAAACCGACGGTTTTACCAGAACGACAGGATATACCATTTGGTTATTTTGAAGCTCTATAACATACTCTCTATTTTGACCACTCATAATGTTAGAGAAGTAGTCTACTCCGACTGTCGTCGTATAGTTAATCCAATCGTAAACTATATCGTTGGATAAAAAAGAGTTTGTTTCAATTAGTTCATCATTGTTGTGAGTAATAGAATTTGCAATTATCATATTTTTTCTATCACGGGACTGCGTCATTGAGAGTAATAGCGGGTTATAGTTTGTCTGTGTCGACAAAATGTTTGTCGGGTTTGTATCAAAGAGCGTGAGTTGGGACATAATCATTCCGCTCTTAATAATGGGCGTATTGATGAAAAATGAGCCTCCGTTGATTCTTCTGTTATCTTTTAATTTATCTTCTAGATTTGTTATCCTCTGAGGGATTGGATATTTTATGACTGTTGGATTTTTACTTTGTGAAAATTTAGTTCTATATGCCTGTTCTTGGTAGGTGGAGAGCTGTTTTCCTATATCTGATTCATCGTGAAATATGACAAGCGGTGATGCTGATTTCTCAAGAAGCATATCGCTTTGGGCACTATAGTCGATACCTCCATAGTAGAGAAATTTAGAATCGCTATGGCTCTCTTTTTTGTTAATAGTAGGAAAAAATATGTTGATTTGAGGATCTATCTTTGAGACGGTTTCTTCACCGTCTTGCGTTAGAGGAGCAATAACGTATTTAAAACCGTCGTCTTGAATTTTTTTAAGAGCATTGGATATCTCTTTTTGTCCTTCATCTTCTATGTTGTAGCCCTTTAACTCAAAAGGGTAGCCTTTTGACATTAGATATGCAAATGAAGCATTTGTCGTAGAGGCTGCATATCTGGTTATTTTTTTGTAAGGAAGAAGCATGGCGATACGGACTTTATCTTGAGGAGAGATCTTCTTACCGTTAAATATCGCCCAATACTCCTCTTTTGCTTTTTCAAGATCACTATCTTCGAGTTTATGATCGGCATGTGCTAAGAAAGAGAATATAAATCCGTCTTTAAGATACTTTTCTAAACACTCTATGTCACATGGATACGGATCTAAGTTGAGTATAATAGTTTTTGGGACTGGAATATTTGAAATTAGATAACTCTTTGCAAGAAGAGAAATCGGCAACAATAGCGCTAAAAAATATAGTTTTTTCATATACAGCTCTTTATGGTTTTTAAGTCGTTAAATGTTACTTTTTTGTCATCAGGATTTCTCAGCAGATGATTTGGATGATAAATCGGAATCAATTTATAATCTTTAAAGTTTATAACATGTCCTCTTACACTTTGAAAATTTTGATCTTCAGACGTAACTTTAGCATAAGCATCTTTACCTAAAGTAACGATGACTTTTGGTTTTACAAACTCTATTTGTGAAAATAGGTAGTTCTTACATGAATCCCACTCCGAATTTGATGGAGTGTTTGAGTTTAAAGGTTTGCACTTTATGGCATGTGTAAAATAGACATCTTCTGTCTTTAAATTTAGAACTTTTTCTATCATATCTTTTAACATCTCGCCGCTTCTACCGCAAAAGTATGAGTTTGTACTGTCTTCCGTGAGTGAAACGGCATAGTCGATTATCATAAGGTCTGCGTTTGGATTTCCATAGCCGCTCATGCTTTGAGATCTTGATTTGCTAAGATCACACAGGTAACATGAAAGAACATCTCTTTTTATTTCATCAAGGTTATGAGGTTTTTCACTAAAACTTTTTTGGTTTATGGAAAACGAATCACAATACTCAAATCCCATAGCTCTCAAGCGATAGAAGTTTTGAAGAAGAAGCAAATTTTGAAAAGAGTTCAATCGTAACCTTATTTGAATCGAAATATCTGTGCGAGTATATTTAAAGTGTGGTTGATATTGGCTTAAAGTTTTGCAGTAGATTTGCAATGAAATAAGGAAAAATAGCACCTCTATAAATCTGTTTTCTTAGTTATTTTGCAGTTCTTTTGCACAAAAGTGGTACAAAAACGGTACAGTAAATTTTTGACTATTACATCTTTTATGCACATTTAATATATTAATTTATCTTTGAAATATCCCCTATAAAGTAGACAAACTTTTAATCAGTTAATTTGATAAAATAGCAAGTGAAGTTGCTATAAAAATTTAATGATTTAGGCATATATATAATGAAAAGATTAGAAAAAGATAATGTAATTAATTCTGTTCACCCTCTGATGTTTTGGAATAAAAACTTATATAAGAATGAGTACAATCCTCTAGAATATCATGTAGGTGGAAGAGGTACATGTTTTTTATATAAAACGAATAAATATTATTATTTGATTACTGCTAAACATAATCTAGATGCCAATAACACAGAAGGAATAGTTAAAGAAATGAGTTCATGTCATATATTTAGCAATTATGAAAACACTTTTAAACAAACTTCATTTAGTCATTTTAACAAAAATAATACTTTAAAATTAAGATACATTCCAATAAATTTTACTGAAAAAGACGCTTATTACTCAGACTTATGTATCTTTCATATTTTTGATAATTTTCCTGATGACAAGAGTTGCTTATACTCTATTTTCCCTGATTTTACAGTTGAAGACAAAGGATATATGATTGGTTATCCAAATTATTTAAAATCGAATACCAATAATATAATAGAATACCAAAAAGCAATAGTGGAATTAGAAATTTCAGGTAGTGATTTAAATAATATTTTAATGGCATATAGTCATGGTATTGATATTAAAAAGCTTAATGGATTTAGTGGTAGCCCATTAGTTCAATACAGCTCTAGTAAAGACAAATATATATTATTTGGAATGGTAATAATGGGAAATTCCAATATTGTCAAAATTATTCCTACTATTATAATAGATAGCGTAATATCTGAGTATGAAAAAAGATATTAAAAAGTAATGTCAGACGCATTGTAAAGTTTGGCACTTTTTTTAAAATGAGTTATCCTAAAATATGCTTTATTTTATAAATTGTATGCCAATATTAGGTGTTAGTTTGGCAGATGTTGCCAAGAGCTAGATATTTTTTTAAAAATCAACAGCTTCAAACCGGTATGCAAAACAGTTATCTGTTTCTCAATACAAAAAACACTTATTATGGAACTAGTTTAGCTTTGTATAAAAACTATAAAAGTATTTTAATAAAGCTAAATATTGAAGCAAGAACATTGCACAATACTAGACATACTTTTGCAAGTATGATGTTAAATAATGGAATAGACCCAATGTGGGTATCAAATACTTTATGTCATGAGAACCTAGATATTACCCTCAAAGTTTATTCACATTTTATGCCTAAAAAAGAAAAAATGGTCATAGGCTTTTTAGAAAAACGGTACAAAAACGGTACAAGCCACCTTTAAAGTATGATTAAAATTTACTTTATATTTTTTAGATAGAATGATGCAAAATAATTTGGGAGAGTTGTGTGAATATGAACAGTAATATATTGGAAGTCAACAATTTCACATTAACATCTTCAAGAGATATACCATCTGCGATACAAAAACTGGAAAATTTAAAAAAAGAGAATATGTTAATACATGTAGTCTCTTTTATGCACAATACAGTTTTAGTCCAAACGTTAAAAAGTGAGCTTGTCAAGATATTTCCAAATATAAAAATAGTGCTACTCACACACAACGATAAGCATAGTACATGTCTGACTCTCTACTCTTTAAACAAAGAGGTAGATCCCAAAAGCGTTCACGATGAGATTATAAAAGAGCTTTATCTGCAGGGCGCAAAAAAAGAACTTGTCATAAAAGAGTACAGAAATAAGCTCTTTAGCAGATATTTTACGGATCATCTGACAAATCTTCCAAATACTTATAGACTTAGAAATGATCTGGATGAGTATAAACATTTTGCTCTGGTCGTCTTTAATATAGATAATTTTCATACGATTAATAATTTTTATGGACACATCGTCGGAGATTATGTCATTGAAAAAGTGGGAAAGCATCTTCAAGATATCATCTCAAAACAGAACATTTACAAGCTCGCAGCAGATGAATTTGCTCTTGTAATCCCTCAAAATATTGGATTTTATGAGCTAAAAGAGTATCTAGAAGAGCTTTGCAAAAAAATAAAAAATATTGTCATAGAGTATCAAAATATCAATATCTACATAGATTTTACATTAGGCTCGGCTACAAACAGAGAAAATAAAAATATATTTTCAAATGTTTCTATGGCGCTAAAATACGCAAAAGACATGGGTGTGAAGTTTTGGATTTATGAAGATAGAATGAATTTTGAAAATCAGTATGAGAGAAATTTACAGCTCTCAGCGGTAGTTAGATATGCCGTAGAAAATTCTAAAATTTTTCCATATTTTCAGGCGATTGTAGACTCTAAAACATCAGAGATAAAAAAGTACGAGTGTTTGGCAAGATTGATGGATCAAAATGAGAAGATTCTCTCTCCGGCACTTTTTATACCTGTTGCAAAGAAAATCAAAGTTTATAACATCATAACAAAAACGATAATCGATAAGGCATTTGAAACATTTGAAGATAGTGAATTTGAGTTTAGCGTCAATCTCTCTATCGAAGATATTATGAGCAGTGAAATGTTTAACTTTATCATGCAGAAATTGAAACATTCAAAAGCATCAAATAGGGTTATTTTTGAGCTGCTTGAGTCTGATGCTATAGAGGATTTCGTAAAAGTTGAGAGGTTCATTTCAGAAGTGAAGAGATACGGCGCAAAAATAGCTATAGACGACTTTGGAAGCGGATACTCAAACTTTAAATATTTGACTAAAATGAGTGCGGATTATATAAAAATCGACGGCTCTTTGGTTCAAAATATAGATGTTGATAAAAATGCACTCTTTGTTGTTGAGACAATTGTTGATTTTGCCCGTAAACTTGGGATTAAAACCATAGCTGAGTATGTCCACTCAAGTGTTATTCTGGGTATTGTAAAGGATCTCGATATTGACTATTCTCAAGGATTTTACATAGACGAGCCTTCCGTATCTATTTCAAAAAGTATTTAGTGAAACTTTATAGGTTAAATGTAGTATAAATCCGCTTTAATTATCAATAGAGTGTTTTTTATAAAATGCACAAGGAAAGAGTAGTAATGAAAAAAATATCAGCGATTTTAGCAAGTATAGTCACCGTAGCGCTTTTCTGGTACTTGGCGGGAGAAGTTTTTATCTTAAAAGATGATAAAAACTCTTTTTCAAAACTCGGATGTGTATCGTATGCGCCTTTTTCTAAAGATCAATCTCCGTTCTCTTTTGCCGAGGGAATGGTTGTTTCAGAAGATTTGGTAAGAAACGATTTGGCACTTTTATCAAAATATACTACTTGTATCAGAACATATTCGACGCTCGGTTTGGAGATGATTCCTCGTATTGCAAGAGAGAACGGTCTTGAGATGTATATGGGTGCATGGGTAAGCAGCGATAAGGTAATGACGCAAAAAGAGATAAATATGCTCATAAAGCTTGCAAGCGAAAATCAAGATATCGTCAAAGCGGTTATTGTGGGAAATGAGGTTCTGCTTCGAGGAGATGCTACTGAGACGCTGCTGGCAGGCTACATAAAACAGGTAAAAGAGGCACTTCCAAATACTAAGGTTACGTATGCTGATGTTTGGGAGTTCTGGGTAAAACATCCGAAGATTCGAGAGGTTACAGATTTTGTAACGGTGCATATTTTGCCTTATTGGGAGGATGATCCTACAAATATAAAGCAATCAATCGGTCACTTGGCAGACGTCAGAGGCGAGGTTGAAGCTATCTTAAAAGATAAAAATATCTTGATAGGTGAGACGGGTTGGCCATCAGAGGGCAGAATGAGAGAAGATGCTCTTCCTAGCAAGATTAATCAGGCGATTTTTGTCAGAGAGTTTGTAAAACTAGCCGAAAAAGAGGGATGGAGCTACAATATCATAGAAGCGTTTGATCAGCCTTGGAAAAGGGTGAGCGAGGGAGCAGTAGGTGGTTTTTGGGGGCTTTTTGATAAAGACAGGGCAGATAAAAATGTCTTTAGCGGTGATATTTCAAACTTTCCTAACTATAAGCCTTTGGCACTTGGATCTATTGCTTTGATATTGCTATTTTCAATTTTATTGAAAAATAGAGATATAAATACTAAAGGAATACTTCTTTTTAGTGTGGCAAATACTCTGTTCGCAATTTTGTTTATGCTTCAGATAGAACAGTATATCATTACCGTAAGAACGATGTGGGAACTTGTATGGGCACTTTTAGTTCTCTCTACGCACCTTCTGATATATTACTTTCTGCTCTCTTATGTTGCGTATGGCAAAAAACCTCAAATATTATCGCTTGAAAATATTTTTGCTCAAAAGATAAAGGGTCCTGATTCATCTCTTATGATTTTGTTTTATCTCTCTTTTATTTTTGTTTTGATATCAAATATTGCACTTGCATTTGATGGCAGGTATAGAAATTTTGAGATATATATTTTTATTATTTCAGTCATCTCTTACCTGTGGCTATACAGAGGTCAATTTGAGAATATGGCTTTTGGAAGATTTGAAAAAGTATCTTTTGTTATACTTGCATTGACATCCGTTGTCATTTTCATAAATGAGACATATCTAAATGCTTTTTCAGATGTATGGATTGCCATTTCACTTGGATTCGCATATATTTTATTTAACGGCACTAAAAAGAGTTCATATAGCGAACTTAAATCTTTTATGCTTTATGCGGCGCTCTTTTTGGCACTTTTTTCGTATGCAAAATATGGTTTCTTGGCAAATAGCAATTTTCTAGCAGAGTGTGGCAGTTCCCTAAACTCTTCTCTTTGCAAAGCTAGAGAGTCTCTTGCTCTATTTTTATATCTAGGGAAACTCGGAATTGCGGCAATTATAGTAGCAGCCGTTGCATTTTTCGTAAATTACAAGTTTCTCTCTTTGATCTCTTTGTTTCTGAGCATCGGAGCTATTGTAATGAATAATACGTTTCTTGGTGCAATAGCATTCGTTGTATCCATGTATGTTGTTTTGCTAAGTTCAAAAAGCAAAGCAAATATCTAGTTTATGTAAATTTTTTTGTACTAAACGATTTTTTCACACGCAAAGTAATAAACTTCTTCAAAAGCTAAAGGAGTTTATATGCGTTCTCTATCATGTCCTATCTCTTCAAGTATTATTAATGATTCCGAGTTTAAAGTTGCTGGTTTGGTTTACATCTTTTTGCTATTTGGTTATCTTTTTAGCGGGTATCTTTTTTTAGTAGGATATGTGTTAATTGATATTCTTATGCGATTGAGTCCATTAGGCAAATCACCTGTACTTTTATTTTCAGCTCTTATCGCAAAAGCTGCAAAATTGAAGTATAGCGCTAGAAATGAGGCTCCAAAGAGGTTTGCACTTATACTTGGAAGTGTAATGCTGCTATCTATCATGTTGGCGCATCTCTACTCTTTTAATGTTTTAGCTTTTATGATTACTTCAAATTTAGTTCTACTGAAGTTATTGGATGTTGTTCTGGATTATTGTGTTGGGTGCAAACTCTATAGTTATTTGATGTTATTAAAATAAGGAAAAAAATATGAATAAGTTACTGTTAATTCTTTTATCTTCGGCTGTTATGGTTTTTGCTGCAGATGGGAATGTAAATAAGTGCGGCAGTGCATGCAACGGCAAGATGATGCAAGGTGGTGCGGGTCAAAAAATGGAAAAAGTAAACCAGATGCCCGAAGAGATGAAGTTAAAACTCCAGTTTGACGCATTGGTTAATTTGCCTATTTTAGCAAGAACGTTTACTAAAAACAATGAAGATGAGAAGTTGGCTTTGACAAAAGAGCAGAAAATTGCTATCCAAAAGTATAAGCTAGAGACCATGGACAGTATATTGCCTATTATGAAGAGTTCTCATGAGCTTTCACAAAAGCTGAAAAACGGTATCTTAACCGGTGATATGAGCGAGGAAGAAGCTCTTAAAATATCACGTGAGATTGCTAAGCAAAAAGAGAGTGTTTTGGCTATGAAAATTAACTGTATCTTATTTTTTAGAAAAACTTTGTCTAAAGAACAGTTTGCAAGATTGCTTGAGCTTGATAAAAATATGCTCTACATGAACAGTCCGTATAACTACTAAAACTTGATTTCAACTCTCACTCCTCCGTCATTTTTTGGAGTAATTATGAGTGAGAGATTGTATTTTTTTGCAATTTTATTTACGATATCAAGTCCAATACCAAAGCCTCCCGCATAACTGTTTGCCCTTGCATAGCGTTTAGTCACACTGTTTAGGAATTCATCTTTTATGCCTATACCGTTATCCTCAAATATTAGAGTTTTTTCATAAGAACTAATCTCAATTTTCCCATGCGGTTTGTTGTATTTGATAGCATTTGACAACAAGTTTGAGACAACTCTTTTTGCACTCTCTTTGTCCATTAAAAAATAAAAACTTTTAACATCACAATTTACTTCAAGCTTTTTAGCCTCTATATAATCGTTTTGAATCAATAACTCATCTTTGATAATCTTGCCAAAATCTACCATCTCCAAGCTGTTTTCAATATCATCGCCCAGCAGAAGAAATGTAAGATTTGCATAAATATCAGAGATCCTATATGCACTTGCCTTGATTCTTGCCATATTTTTAGATGGATTTTTTTCAAACGCTTCAATGCTTAAAAGAAGTGAACTCACAGGTGTATTTAGCTCATGAGTAGTGTCTTTTATAAAATCATCAAGTTTTATTCTCTCATTTCTAATAGGTTGAATAAACATTTTTGTAAGAAAAAAACCGACAAAACCGATGATAAGAAGTACCCCAATCGTGATGCCTGCAATGTTATAACGAAGAGATTTAAATAAGATTTGGCTATTGGGAAATATTACCACGATAGAGTGTACGCCTAAGTGGTTGTGTGTTGAGCTGTCGATAAGATACAGAGCATTGTCTTTTTTGTAAAATCTCTCTTTGTCAAGATCGAATTTTTCTAAAACCTTATCTCCAAAAATAGGTTGTTGCTGCTCATTTAAAAAAGTTGTCAGATACAATTCATGAGTTTTAAATTCAAAATGCTCACTCATCATGTGAGCATTTATAATCTTTGATGAGAGACTAAGTGCATATGATTTCATCTTCTCTTCTTGCGTTTGCAAAATTGAGAGATAATAAATATGGTAAGAGAGAAATGCTATTATAAAAGTAAGAGCAAAAGATGAACCGTAGTAAAGAAATAAAAATTTAAAAATAGATTTTTTTTCACTTTTAGAGTAGGACATAACCGACTCCTTTAATGCTCTGAATCTTATCTTTGCCGAATATTGCTCTTAGATTTTTTATATAAGTTCTGATTGTAGTATTATTTGGCGTCTCTTCATAATTCCACACATTTGAAGCAAGTTCATCCGCCGTAATAACTTTTGTTCTGTTTTTTAAAAAGTACTCTATGATTTTGCTCTCTTTATGGGAGAGTTTATAAGAGGCTGCTCCGTTTGTTACATTCTGCATAGCTATATCAATGCGAAAATCATCTAAACGATATGTTTTGTCTGCTAATTTATGGTGTTTAATGAGATTCTGGAGTCTTGCATCAAGCTCAATAAATTCAAACGGTTTTTTCAGGTACTCATTACAGCCTATATCAAAACCTCTTTTAAGATCAACTGCAGAATTTAAAGAGGTTATAAACATTGTGGGAGTTGAAATCTCTCTATCCCGCAAGGCTTGCAATAGCTCAAATCCGCTTAAAGAGGGAACGCTGACGTCAAGAAGTAAAATATCAAAATTATTTTTGATTATCTCATCATACGCCATTAGTCCATCATAACAAAAACACACATCAAAATCTTGCGAAAGGTGCTCATAAAGCAGTTCTTGCAAAAACGGATCATCTTCTAAGAGTAAAAGTTTCATTTTAATATTTACTGCACTTTAATTTATTTTGTAACAAGATTATATCTACAATGCCTAAAAAAATAATATTTTCTAAATAGTTATTAAGAGTTTTTATAATAAAAATTAAGAGTATATGTGTGATTATATTATGTTATGTTTTTATTGATGTGTAATCTGTTTTACATTATTTTAGTCAGTCTAAAATATGACAAAATATTAGTTTTTATAATATAAAAATTCTTTTTGTATGATAGAATAAAGAAAAAATGAAAAAAAGAGGGAATTTACAGATGTTTAACAACATGTCTATTAGATTGAAAATGGCACTTATGGTTGTCGTGCCTGTGTTTGTGATTTTTATCACATTGGGTATGAGCAGCTATGATAATTATAAGAAAGTGCAAAACTTAAAAAGCATAAGCTTAATGGTCGCTTATGCTACAAAAGCAAGCGAATTGGTGCATAATCTTCAAAAAGAGAGAGGTTCTTCAGCAGGATTTATAAGTTCAAAAGGTACAAAATTCTCAGCAGAGCTTCAAGCAATAAGAAAAGATACTGATAAAGCCTTGGCGGATGTTACAAAAAACTATAAAGAAGAGTTACATGTGGATGCTCTCTCAAAAGATTTGCAGGCGAAAATTGCAAAAGCATTTGATAGTTTGTCAAAAATCCAAACAATAAGAAGCGGAGTTGATTCGCTAGGTGTTGCAGTTGGTGTTCCGGTTGGTTACTATACAAACTTAAATAATGATTTTATAGTATCTATAGAAGAGATGGTAAAGATGAGTTCAAATGCGGAAATGAACAATCTTATCAATGCTTTTGTGAATTTTTTATCTGCTAAAGAGAGATCAGGAATTGAGAGGGCTGTTCTTTCATCAACTTTTTCTCAAGACACTTTTGCTCCCGGATTTTATGAAAAATTTATAGGACTGCTTAATGGGCAAGAAATCTTTATGAATAAGTTTCTTTTTATAGCGCCTACAGAACTTAAAAGTTTTTATGAAGAGAGCATGAAGTCAAAAGATGTAGCTGAAGTCGATAGAATGAGAAGAATCGCTCTTGATCGTCCAAACGGTGGATTTGATATAGATGCGACTTACTGGTTTGCTACGATAACTAAGAAAATAAACTTGCTTAAAAATGTTGAAAATGAGATAGCTAAAAAAATCGAGCAACAAGTTTTAGAGTTAAAAGATGCCGCATTTAACGCCATGCTTATGGGTTTGGCAATCAATGTCATCGTAATATTATTTATTTTTATTTTCAGTTTTTACATATCTAACGGGCTTACAAGAAGGGTAAATAGATTTAAAGATGAGATTGATGATATCGTCTCTTCAAAAGATTTTTCTAAAAAAATTACTTCTTGTGCAACTGATGAAATAGGCTTTATTCAGCAGTCGGCAAATCACCTTGCGAGTGTTGCAAATGGAGCTTTAATTGATGCAGAGGATAGTTTGGAGAGGGCTAATCAGCACTTTTTAGAGAGTAAAAAACAGTTAGAGTCAAATAATCTCACACTAGCTTTAACTGTACTTCTAAACGACGGCGCGTCAAGCGGTGTCGGAAGTGTTCAGGCAGGTTTGATACACAATATGGAATCTCTGAAAAATATTAATGATAAAAATGCTCAAACAGAAGCTATTGTAGAAGAGGTAAAAAGCTCTACGCATGAGATGGAAGAGTCTCTAAACAATATTTCAATCAAAATGCATGAAAGCAGAGAAAATTCTAGTCAATTAAACAACAGTGTTAATGAAATCACAAATGTTATATCACTCATTAAAGATATCAGTGATCAAACAAATCTTCTTGCATTAAATGCTGCTATTGAAGCAGCTAGGGCAGGTGAACATGGAAGAGGTTTTGCAGTCGTTGCGGATGAAGTAAGAAAACTCGCTGAGAGAACACAACGTGCAACAAGCGAAGTTGAAGTAAATATAAATTTACTAAAGCAAAATAGCTCATCTATGCAGGATTTTACAGAACATATGGATAGAGAAGTTGCATCATCTTTGGAAAAACTTGATACATTTAACAGTAGTTTACACTCTTTAGTTGACGGTGCAAAAGATATTCAGCTTTCAAACAAAATGATTTCAAACGAGCTATTTATTACACTTGCAAAACTAGATCATATAGCATTTAAACTTAGTGGATACAGTGCCGTATTTAAAGACGACCACAACTTTAAATTTTCAGACCACACAAGCTGCAGATTCGGTAAATGGTACTTGGGAGATGCAAAAACATCGTTTGGAGCGACGGCTTCATATAGTAAGATTGATCCTATACATAAAACTGTACATGATAAAGTTCGAAGTGTACCCGATTATATTAAGGATGGTGCTGTTAAAAATTCAGACGGCATTATCGCCGCATTTAGTGCCGCAGAGAACGCTTCAAAAGATCTTTTTGTTACGCTTGACAACATGGCAAATGAGATAAAGTAGATTTTTATCAAGAGATGAGATTCTCTTGATAATAAATGCAGTTATTTAGTTACTTCTACAACTTTAGGAGTTGATTCCCAAATACCGTGCTTTGTACAGTAAGCTTGAGCAGTAAGTTTTAGTTTATTTCCAGTAGGGATAATGTTAAAAGTGACGGTTGCATGTGCTTTTATATTTCCTAAAGTCCCCGGTACAAAATCAGCACGTGCTAAGAGCGTTTCACCGTTGTACAGAGACATATTTGCTATGTAGTGATCAAAATCATCCGGATGCGTATATTCATTACCCATTTTAACGGTGATACTAAACATCTCTCCCTCTTTGGCGACTTCATTGCAGTGTATAAACGGCGAGTGACGATCTATATAATCCTTCTTACTTTCTCTCTCAACTGTGTCAATATCTACATAACGATTTATTGTCGGCATATTAATTCCTCTTGTTTTTTTATTTGGAGGGAATTCTAGCTCTAATTTCATTTATATAAAACTGCAAAGGCAGTTTATTTCTCTTGATTAAGATTTATTTAATTTATAAGCATTTAACAAAAATATAGATAAAATCGCGTACTTAATACCCAAATAAAGAGTCTATTTATGATAAAACCACTATTAATCGAAATTGGCGTAGAAGAACTTCCTGCCATTCCGCTTTTAAAAGAATTAAAAAATATTGAGAAAAAATATGCTGATATTTTAGAAAAAAATTCCCTTTTGTGTGAGTTTGAGTTTTACTATACGCCTCGTCGTTTGGTTTTATGGCATAGAGAGTTTAAAGTATGCCAAGATGACTCTAGTGAAGAGTTTTTCGGTGCACCTTTGGAGATGGCATACAAAGAGGGTAAACCTACGCCTGCTGCTGAGGGATTTGCAAAAAAATGTGGTGTCTCTATAGATGAAATCGGCTCTGCACTAAAAGGCGGAAAAGAAGTTCTTTACTTCAAAAAAGAGCTTAAAGGAAAGCCGTCTATTGAGCTTATGGGAACTATTATTGAGACATGGATCAAATCTTTAGATTTTGGCAAATCTATGAGATGGGGAAGTTTGAGCGAGAGTTTCATTCGTCCTATTCGCTGGGTAAATGTTCTATTTGGAGATGAACTTGTAGATGTTGAGCTCTTTGGCATCAAATCTTCAAAGCAGACATTTGTTCACCGTATCAGTAATTTTAATTCACTGCAAATCAGCGGTGCAAAAGAGTATTTTGAACTCTTAAAAGATGGCGGCGTAACGCTTTTTCCTGAGATTAGACGAGAGAATATTTTAAGCAACTTTTCTACGCTTGAAAAAGAGAACTCTATCACTATAGAGCGTGATGAAGATTTGCTAAATGAAGTTGTAGCAATTACTGAACATCCGACTGCAATATTAGGCTCTTTTGACGAAGAGTTTTTAAAACTTCCTCCTGAAGTTATTATTACCTCTATGAAAGAGCACCAAAGATACTTTCCGGTCTTTAAAGACGGCAAGTTGATAAATAAGTTTGTTGTGGTTTCAAACGCATTTACGGATGATTTTTCTAAAGTTATAGAAGGTAATGAGAGAGTTCTACGTCCTCGTTTATCGGATGCACTTTTCTTTTACAATAATGATTTGAAAAAAGGACTTAGTACGGACGGACTGGAAAAAGTCGTATTTATGAACGGTCTTGGAACTGTTGCCGACAAGATAGAACGAGAGAAAAAAATTGCAAATACTCTTTTTGAAATCTATAGACCAAACGGCTCAAGCAAAGAGACGCTAGAGCGTGCAGTGTCTCTTGCAAAAGCAGACCTTATGAGTGAGATGGTATATGAGTTTACCGAGCTTCAAGGGCTTATGGGCTATTACTATGCTAAAGAAGCCGGCGAGAGCGAAGAGGTTGCAATTGCGATAAAAGAGCAGTATCTGCCAAACGGTGAGGAGAGCGAGCTTCCTTCAACGCCGATGAGTGCCATCGTTGCCATGAGTTTAAAGCTAGATACTCTTATAGGACTCTTTAGCATAAATCAGATTCCTACTGGTTCACGAGATCCGTTTGCACTTCGCCGTGCGGTAAACGGGCTTATAAGAATAACAAAAGAGCATAATTTTGAGTTTGACATAGTTAAAACTTTGGCTTTGCTAAGCAAAGATTATGCAGAGTTTGAAATTTCAAAACTAGAAGCATTCTTTTTAGAGAGACTCAGACAATATTTCAAAGTAAACCCGTCTATCGTAGAAGCCGTACTTGCTTCAGGCGAAAGAGAATTGCTCTCCTTGGGTAAAAAAATAGAGGCATTAGAAGCTATGGTAAATAGTGAAGGCTTTAGCGAATCATTTTCAACGTTTAAAAGGGTTGCAAACATTACCAAAGATATTGACATGTCAAGTGAATTTAGAGTCGATGTAAATCTCTTTGAGGAAAAAGCAGAGGATGTCTTGTTCGCTAGATATAGTGAAGTGTCTAGTTTAAAATATAACTCTTACGAAGAGGAACTTGATGCACTTTTAGCTCTTAAGCCGGAACTTGATAAATTTTTTGAAGATGTAATGGTAAATACTGAGGATGAAAAAGTTAGAAATAACAGAAAATCTTTAGTCGCTTCGATATATAAAAGTATCCTAAAAATTGCAGATATTAAAGAGGTGAGTATTTAACTCTCCCCTTTATAATAGTCGGTATAAATCTTCAACATCTTCAAATTTTTAAAATTATCATATTCCCTTATTTTTTTGAATTAAATTTTGATACAATTAATAGATTGGATAAATTAAGTGTAATTGCTTGATTAAATATATTTTCCAATTTTTGAAGATAAAAGGAGTCGTTATGTTATCAAAACTTATTATTGTGGCTGATCTGCAGCATTATAAACTCTTTACAAATAAACAAGACCCAATGGGAAGAGAATCTCTTGAACTTCTTGAGAGCGTAGATGATTTAGAAATACATCAGAAAATGAGTGAAAAAGTAAGCGATAGAAAAGGCAATTTTACAAGTGTTCGTGGCAGTGGGTCAGGTGAAGACCATAATATTGAACTTGAAGAAGAGCGTAGACGTATTAAAGAGATTGCAAAACAAATTTCTCAATCATTACAAAATAATGCTCATAAATGTTGGTATCTTGCTGCTCCAAAAGCAATCAACAACAAGATAGTTGAACTGCTTGACTCTAGTGTAAAAGAAAAGATGGAAAAAAATCTTCATGCTGATTTAACAAAAATTCCTGAGAATGAGTTGCTGGGGCATTTTAACAAGTAGTAGAGATTTAGAAGCTATTTGAAGGCATAAAGAGTGCTATCTTTGTGCCTCAAATTCTTCAAGAAGAACTTTTTTTGACGTCAGTGCTTTAACAAGTGAATTTTTGATGGAGAGAAAAGACTCTTTGTTTTGTTCTAAGATTCTCTCTTCTCTCTTTTCCTGCCTAATTATGGCATCTATCTCTTTCTTTGTGTTGTTATATCTAAGCAGTTCATTTTTTCCTATCATCTTTGCAGTTAACTGAGTTTTTTCGTCTCTTTTAAGTTGCATCTCTTGCTTTATATTTTTAAGATCAATCTTTATACTCTCTTTGTCTTCGGTTGTTTTTGATATATCTAGTAAATCTGAATATAGGTTTACTTTTTGCGTAGCATTAACTATCTCTTGTGATATTTTTTCTATCTCTTTGTGCAGGTTGTTGTTGTACTCCATCGGTGAGAGATCATAGATATATAGATCTTTTATTCCATCTTGCAACGCTTCCTTTTTACCTAAGAGAGCAGCTATGGACTGCTCTGTTCTTATATATATTTTAACTATGGACATCATGGAAGAGACACTCCATTTTAAGCCGTTATCCGCCTCTATTTCAGGGACTTTATATTTTTTTCCGTCCATTACTACAATATTTAGCGAGTAGTATTTTAAAAATTCTATTACGTGCTTATTGGAAGCGCTAACTTCCGCTAGAATTAAATTTGCTATATGTCCTAACACCTCTTTAAAATGTATTCTAAATACATATCCTGAGAAACCTCTAAAAAACTCTTTATTCCCGTCAAAAGTGTTTTCTAAATGCTCCATTATAATTGACTGTATAAACGAAAATACGTATTTTTCATAAGTAAAGTTATCTATTTTTTTCTCAAGAATATATACGTCTACAAACTCAACCGCAATATCATAAAAGAAATTTTTATTTTCATCTCTTAAGAAGAAATTTTTATAAAATGATTTTAGTTTGTCTTCATCAAGTCCGTTATATCGATTTGCTATTGTCTCTTTTTCGCTATCTGGTATTTCACGAGGGGCAATATCACAGTATTTTATAAATATTTGATTATTTTTTGTAATTACTATATCACTTGGTTTTAACTCAAACGCTTTTCTGACTGCATATTTAAGCAGCTCTTTTTTATTTATCTCTTCATTTGTGATTTTATAAATAAAATGTGTAAGTTGATGTGTAAGCTCATTTTGCAGACAAATCAGATCTTCTTTGCCGTTATAATCATATTGAACAAAATCTCCGTTTTCATCTATGATATCAATTATTGCTTGCAGGTTTATACTATCTTTAGGCTCTATCTTGTATGGAAAGATTTTCATGCGGAGTTGTGTTTGCGACATCTTAAAAAGAATATAGCCTACGGATTCAAAGTGTTCTCTAAGAGATTGTTTTATCGTTAGCTGAATCTCTTTATCTTGAATTGTCATAGATTCAAGATGATCATTTAGGTATGAAAAGAATTTTTCATTATGCTCATCACTCCATACAAAATCAATAGACGGAGTGCCGATAATCGTTTTTAGATGAATTTTTAATTTTGATAATAACATATTATAAGGATAGTTTATTTGATATAAGATTTTTAACTTTTAATTTTTGAAACATAATTTCCCTATTATAACAAATAAATTAGCTGTGGCAACTCTGTTCTATGGATTGGTATATGCGACTATATACTTAATGAAAGCGCTATTTTACAGTTTAAAATTTAAAAAAAACTAAAAATAAATCACCTGCATAATATTCTTTTTATAGTAAAATCATTACTGTTTTTTTTCATTTTTTAGTATGTAAAAAATATTTGCATATACCTTTTTAGCACAAAATTAATTTGTTTTTAAAATTGACGGAGGATAAGTTGAGAAAGCTTTTTTAAAAGAATTTGTTCTAACATCTCTAAACTTTCCTGTTGCAAGAGGCGGAAGAAATTGTGCCAGCTCTTGACTCTCTGTGGCATCGTAATTGTTGTCGTACATAAATGCTATCTCTTTGCCTAGCTTTTTAGCTTGTGCAGCAAGATTTCTTGCATATGCAATGATATTTTTATGATGCTTGTCAAATCTGTTTCCTGAAGCAAAAAAGACAAACTTACCGCTTAGACGAATATTGAGATAGTCATGGTAATTAAGTTGTTTGTCATATCTTGTGAGTTGATTGCTTGTATATTTATCTAGATCTGCATCAAACGCTTCGAGCACGGTAGTCGGCTCAATATCGGGTCTATTTAATCCAAAAAGGTATTTCACTTCTATGAGTTTGCCTCTGTACCCGTCTTTGATGGCTGAGGCAAATAGATTGCAGTAGTTGTCAAAACTGAGTTCACAATATTTTCCGTTAAACTCATACCCTTGTGATGCAAGTTTTGTATTGCAGTTGTATCCTATGGGAGCGATAGTTGGGTTATATAAGAAAATTGTTCCAATAACGGTTTTACGTTTATTATCGAGCATTTTTTCTAATTGTGGTATATCTATTATCTCATCGCTCTCTTGTATATATATATACTGCTCTGTGAGATATTCCATATCGAGACTTGTCGAGAATTTTCCAAATGCTTGCAAATTGAGTCCTAAAAAATTTATTGGAATTATACTATAATTAACTTATCAATATTTGATTTTAGCCAGATAAAGACCGTTGCTCGGAGCAGGTTTAATTTTATATCTTTTTTTACATGAGAGTTGCTCTTCTATATTAGAAGCATCAAGCGTTAAAAGAGCACCTACCATAAGCCGGATTTGACTTCTTAGAAAACCGTTTGCTTCAAAGTTTAAGATAATAAAGCCTTTATATCTATATGCAAATGTTTTGTAAATAACTCTATTTGTAGTTTTTATATCACTTCCGCTTTTCATAAACTCTTTAAAATCAAATTCACCTTTAAAAAGCTTTATATTTTGCTCTATTTTTTCAAAATCCACACTGTCTAAAAAAGTTACGAAATTGACCTCAAACGGGTTATCTTCTCCCTCTTTTATGATATATCTGTAAACTCTTTTTTTTGCGCTGTATCTTGCGTGAAAATCGTCATCTGCGGCTCTTATATCTTTTATATGTATGGATGTCGGAAGCCTATCGTTAAGAGCTTTTTTAAGCTTTTTTAAATCACTCCAAAACTCAGGCAGATCTACATGGCAGACTTGTCCGCTTGCATGTACTCCTCTATCTGTTCGTCCGCTTGCAACGGCTTTTGAGTCGATATGCAGTTGACGCAAAGCACTCTCTATCTTTCCCATGATAGTATTTGGCGAACTCTGCTGTGTTTGAGAGCCTAAAAAATGTGTGCCGTCATAGGCAAGCGTTATGGCACATCTCATCTAAAACTTGGCAACAATATTTTTTTTGTAAATTGTATATGTAGATCCCAGCCATCCAACAACTAAAAATGCAATGGCATAAAAAGAGAGAACAAGCTGAAGAGACATAGCCAGAGCGTAGTATGTAATGATTGATGCAAATAAAAAGAGATAAACTTTTCCTTTTTGATGTCTTACATGTACGATACCTATGCTTGCTATCGCAAAGAGACTAAGCAGCGGAAAGAGGCTTAGCAGAATATTTGTAATAAGTTTTTTCTCTATCTTAGAAGATGCTTTATTTGGAAACCAATACTCTAGAGGCGTTTGATACTCATCCAAATCTGTTTTCATTGTGTCGTTTATAAACATAGTTTTAAAATCAATTTGTGTAAATTTCTCTTTTGAGTAGCTATAACCCTCTCCGGATGTGAGTTTAAGTCTTAAAACACCGGAATCATTGATAATTTGGGCCTGTTTTGCTCCTACTAAAACCTCTTCATTTAGCTTTTTATTAAATAAAATAACATCTGAGTATGTTCCGTTTTGATTGTCTTTTCCTATGTAGAGAAGCCATTCGCCAAACTTATGTCCAAATTCAGATGCAGAGAGGTTAAATTTCGCCTCACTTTTTTTGTATGATAGGAAATTGTTTGAGAGTATCTTTGCATGTGGAAAGAGTACGAAAAAATTGAAAAAAAGTATAGAAGAGAGTATCAGAGCAGGCACAAAGAGTGTTTTTAAAATAAACTTAGGTTTGATTCCCAGAGCAAATATTACAACTATTTCATTATCGTTTGAAAGTTTAAAGAGCGTAAGCGTAGCAGCTACAAAAAACGAGATAGGAAGCGTATAGAAAAGGAGTTCCGGCAGCATAAAGAAAAAAAGTTTGCTCATCTCAAATAAAGAGAGTTGAATTACCGCCGTGTATGTAGCCATTTTTATTAAAAAAACTATGGATGCGATGGAAAAAAGCGGTAAAAATATAGATAGAAAAAGAATTGATAAAGACTTTTTTATGTAATTTTGCAATACATTCATTAGTAGTTCGCCTCAATATAGCTTAAAATAGGGCTGTCAAATATGTAAACTATAAATGTAGCCAGTGCCAAAAACGGCACAAAAGGAACTCTCTGATCCTCTTTTGATCTATTCATCATGAGAAGTGTAACAGGCAGTGCCAAAAGAGCCGATAAAAATATGGCAACAAGAGTAAGTTTTATACCAAGAAGCGCTCCCATAGTCGCAGCCACCATTATGTCACCTTCTCCCATAGCTTCAATGAAAGGGTAGGTATGATAGTTTTTGCTCCAAGACGTTACTGTTTTTTTTGCATGTCTGTGAGCCGATGATGTCATCATGTAAGATAGTGCAAATCTAAGCAGTGTAAATCCGCCTGCAAAGAGGAGGGCATTTTGAAAGTTTAATAAAACTCCGCCAAGACTCCATGCTCCAAAAATAGCAAAAACCAAAGCTAGAAGATTTAGAGAGTCCGGAATCATTTTGTACTTAAAGTCTATCATTGAAAGAGCTAAGAGAGTTAAAAAACTAAATCCAATCAAAAGAGACGCAAAACTAAGAGAAAATTTAGCACACAGGGCTAAAAAAATCAAACCTGAAATAAGCTCGATAAGCGGATATTGCAGTGAAATTTTAGTGTTGCAAAAAGAGCATTTTCCTTTTAAAAATATCCAAGAAAAAATAGGTATGTTGTGCCAAGGCTTTAGCGGAGTGTTACATGTAGGACAATGCGAAGAGACAAAAATTACACTCTCATCTTTTGGAAGACGCAAGATAACCACATTTAAAAATGAACCGATAAGTGTTCCTAAGATAAAAGCGAGTGTAAGTTCCACTATTTTAAGCCCCCGAATCTTCTCTCAATTTTTGTAAAATCTTTTATGATTTTTTCCAGTTCGTTTGTCGTAAAATCAGGCCATAGCGTATCGGTAAAAAAGAGTTCTGCATAAGCAGCCTGCCAGAGTAAAAAGTTGGAGAGCCTATGGTCTCCGCCTGTGCGGATAATGAGATCTACATCATGTTTGCAGTCAAGCGCATTTTTGAGCATGGCTTCGGTTATGTCGTTTTCATGATTTTTTATTCTATTTACCGCTCTGAGTATCTCATCCTGTGCACCGTAGTTGAGTGCCAAAGATTGAACCAAGCCGTCGCAGTGAGCGGTTTTTTCTTGAGTATTTTTGATTGTTTGCTGCAGAGATTTTGAAAAAGCGCGTATGTCGCCTATTGCCTCAAATCTGATATTGTTTTGCAGATAGTTTTCCAGTTCAGTCTCTAAATATTTTTTTAAAAGTTTCATAAGATATTCAACTTCCAAACGTGGTCTTTTCCAGTTCTCAGTTGAAAATGCATATAGTGTCAAGCTCTCAATATCATCATTTTTTGAGCAAAATTCGGTAATTTCTCTTACAATTTTTGCACCTGCTTCATGTCCATCAGCTCTTTTTTTGCCTTTAAGCTCAGCCCAGCGACCGTTGCCGTCCATGATAATTGCTATATGTCTTGCTTTATTCATAAATTTATGTCCAAAAATCGTTTAGTATGCTTCAAAAAAGTCTATCTGTTTTTTATTCGCAATTGTATCTTTTTTTTCAATTGCAACGTTATATCTTCTTCGCATATTCCAAAATCTCAAATGCAACGCTTAGTTTATCTGCCGTTGCGATAGACTCTACTTTTTGGGAAGTTATAAAATCAACTCTGTTTGTATCGCTTCCAAAGCTCGTGGAGTCTTTTAAGATATTGAGACATACCGCATCGACTCCTTTGCCATTTAGCATTTTTGCAGCATTTTCATGAGCATTTTTTTCATCCATTTCAGCCTTAAAGCCGATAGTCGTAATACCCTCTTTGTCGATTGAGCTTAGAATATCTATATTTTGTTTAAGTTTAAGATCCCACTCACTTCCAAGCGACTCTTTTTTTAGTTTGCCCTCTTGTGGATATGCCGCAACATAGTCGCTTACGGCTGAGGCCATAAAAAGGTATGGTTTCTTTTGAATCAAATGTATAGGCTCATCTCTCATAAGAGTCGCTTTTGAGAGCTTTCCTTTTTTGGCAATGCGTATGGAGTCGCCCAGATACTCAAACATCTCGCCAGAGCTTTGCACGTCTATGGTGTATAAATCAAGGGGGAGATCTTTATCAAATTTTGTAGAGATAAGATTTACGTCTGCACCTTTGCAGTAGAGTGCTGTAGCTAATGCAGATGCCATCTTTCCGCTTGAGAAGTTTGAGATAAAGCGAACTTCATCTATCTTCTCAACAGTTCCTCCGCCTGTAACTATAACTCTTCGATCTCTCCAAAAATCATCCGTTAAAAGAGCTTTTGCACAGTGCCAAAATATCTCTAACGGCTCTGCCATTGCGCCGTTTCCCACACTCTTGCATGCAAGCTCTTTTGTCTGCGTATCGATTATTGCATAGTTTGCAAGAGCTAACATTTTGAGATTTGCTTTTATAAAAGGATTTTCCAGCATATTTGTATTTGCCGATGGCGCAATCACTTTTAGGCGTGGATAAGCAAGTGCCGTCTGCAATAATATATTGTCGGCAATACCGTTTGAGAGTTTTGCGATAGTGTTTGCAGTCGCCGGAGCTATAACAAAAAGATCCGCCCATTCGCCCGTTTTTATATGATTATGGTCTGTTGCCCATGATTCGTTTGTGTCATCAAGAACTTGGTTGCCTGAGAGAGTCTCAAAAGTCAAAGGAGCTATAAACTTTTTTGCAGCTTCGCTCATTACGACCTTTACCTCTGCACCGGCTTTTGTAAAGAGTCTTATAAGATCTAGAGATTTATAGATGGCAATCGAGCCTGTTACTCCAAGAAGTATCTTTTTGCCGTCTAATAAATTTGATGGAATGAGCATTATTTTAGCCTTGTTAATTTATTTTGTATTTTAGCACGAATTGTTGTTGATATAAATCAAGCGTACGATTTTAATGTATGTTAAAATTTTAACTTATAATAATTAAAAGGATAGTTAATATGAAAAAAATACTATTGTTGGCAGTAGCATTATCATCACTGATTGTTGCCAAATCAGAGATGGAGACATGTGTAAAGTGTCATCCTACAATCGTTGAAGAGTTTAAAGGCTCGATGCATAAAAATTCATCATTTTATGATGATGAAATTCATAAAGCAGTTTGGGATAAACACCCTTTAAAGGCAAAAGACGATTATAACTGTGCAGAGTGTCATGCACCAAACGCAAAAGCTGAGGAAGAGGTTAAAGAGGGGATTACATGTACGACATGTCATACTATCAAAGATGTAGAAGAGCATAAAGGCAAAAATAAAAATGTGTATGCAAAAGATGCTAAAACATTATACTCGGCAGAAGCAGGCAGAGAGAGTGAAAAAGTGGTTTACAAACAAGAGAGTTCATGGTTTGGTATGAACAAAACTACCGTCGGCTCACCGTATCATGACATAGACTACTCAAACGAGAAGTTTTATACTGCTCAAGTATGTATGGGATGTCACTCTCATAGAGAAAATTCACATGAATTTATGCTTTGTGAAACAGGCAAAGAGGGTGCTAAAGATAAGCAAGAGAACTGTATAACTTGTCACATGCCAAAAGTTGAGGGAAGTGCTACTACTATCAGACATAGTCAAAAACATGCATTCCACGGTTTTGCAGGTGCAAGAAAACATCCTGAAATGTTAACTCAGTATGTAGAGTTGAATTTCAAAAAAGCCGGTAACGGTTTTGAAGTAAGTGTAGAAAATAAAGCTCCTCACAACTTTATGCTTCATCCGTTAAGAGTTGCAGAACTTAGAGTAAACATCATTAGAAGCGGCAAAGTAACACCGTTAAAAACAGAGACTTTTGTTAAAACAATCGGTAATGACGAGGGACCTTCTATGCCGTGGTTAGCGACAAAAGTAGTTCAAGACACGATGCTTAAAGCAAAAGAGAAAAAGAGCATAAGCTATAGCGATGCACTCCAAAAAGGTGATAAAATCGAAGTACAGCTGGGATACTATATAGTAAACCCAAAAGCTCTTAAAAACCTAAACCTTGATGGAAATAAAGAGGCAGAAAAATTCACTGTTCTCAAACAAAAATATTTTGATGTAGAGTAGATTTATGCTTGGGTGTTAAACTTTAACACCCTTGCCTACATCTTCATCAGTGTAAAAACTATGAGTTCCATCACAAAACGGGAAGTTGTTACTGCTTTTGCATAAACAGATATGATACTGTTTCGTTTTTTCAACAATCGTTTTTTTAGGTAAACATCCGGTTCCCTCATGGTTTCCGTCGCAAAATACTCCCTCTTTGCTTTTTCCGCATGTACAAATATAGTACGGAATCCACGCTTCAAGCGTAACACCTTTAGGCTCATTATTAAACACAATAGCATCTTTGCACATGGACGTATCCTTTTAGTTTGGTTTTGAACTATTATAATGTGAGATGAAGTGTATTGTCAAGGTTGTTTGATTTTTGTAATAGTTTTAGGTTGTTTTGTAAAAGTTGAATAAATGAAGTTTTTGTGGGAGTGGATATGAAATATTTAGAGCGGACAAATCCGCTCTAAGAAAGATTACAGACCTGTAACGTTTTCTGCTTGAGGGCCTTTATCGCCTTCGCCTATTTCGAAAGTAACTTTTTGACCTTCGTCTAATGATACACGACCATAACCTGTGCTGTTAATCTGACGAAAGTGTACAAATATGTCCTTACCGCCATTCTCTTGTTCGATAAATCCGAAACCTTTTTCGCCGTTGAACCATTTAACAGTTCCGTTTACTAATGCTGCCATTGTAATACCTTTGTGTTTGAATACACCTCATTGCTGTAGGTGGTCTAAAATCTAATATGAAGTTTTCTTTTAGGCGGATTATACTGTTAACTAGGTCATCAATGTAAAGCAGACTAAAGATGTAATTCGAATCATCTTTTATTGACAGAAGTGTATCTGAATAAAAAGTAAATGTATATAGCTAAAGCCAATTCTTTTTAAAGTTGTGTTTTTTGTACGAGCTGCACTCTCAATTTTTTGCCTAAAATGTGCGCAAAGTTTTGGAGAGTTTAGAGCTTTATATCTTGTGCATGATTTTCTATTCTTGAAATGTACAGAGGTATGTTCTTTTATTAAGCCTATTATTTAGACTATACCATCTCATAATTTATAATCTACAATCTACTTGCCTGTTTTGGTAATTCAACATTTAAAGAGTAAGCATACAAATCACGCAATTGACTAGAATATTGAGGAAAAGTTTTTAAAGCATTTAATTCATCAGCAGGCGAATGAAAATTTTCATATTCTTCATAAACATCATATTTTTCACTATCATAATATAGAATTAAGTATATTCCACATAAAGCATTCTTTCTCTTAACATATTCTGGCAATTGATTAAAAAAACCTTTTCTTAAATTTTTAGAATGAGCATTCTTAACTTCTATGCATACACCCATAGTTCCCTTATTTTTAACATAACCAGTAACATAAAAGTCTACGCTACCAGCTGGAGTATGTGACTCTCTATGCAATTCTAAACCAGCTTTCTTCACTTTATCAGCAAGTATTAAACAAATTGAATGTTGTGCTTCTACTTCTATTTTGGGCTCTTTTATACCACCTTTTTTATCCCAAAAAGCTTGATACCCTCCATACTCACATAATCCGTCATTTAAAATACCTATAATATTTTTTATATTTAATATCAACTCTTCTTCATTTTTATACTCTTTTCTTTTTAAAATAGAATTTTCTTGTATTAATTTTTTGGTATAAGCATCCAATGCAAAATTTCCTTTAATTACTTTTTGAAAATACTCTATTCCATTGTTTATTTCTTTTAATTCTTTAGCTATTTTATAGGATGAGGAATATACTGCCAGTTCTATCCTGTCTTTGAATAAACCTGCAGCTATATATAATGGAGAATAAGAGCCATTCTGAAATCCGATCGTTGTTAATCCAGACTCACTACCATCTTCATTTTGCAATTCACTATAATCTATAACAATTTTTTTATCATAAACTTTATAAACTACTTGATAATTTTCACTATAAAGTTCACAATAAAATTTATTAGATTTAAAATATAAAAACGTTTGTTTTTTATCTTCAAATAAAGTAAATCTTTGATTATAATCTTCCAAAATAGAAGAAATTCTAGTATCACTTATTATAATAGGTAACTTCATTGCTATTTCAAATGCTATAAAAGTAACAAATGAGTCATTTAAAAATTCATGCTCATTTATATCATTATTTAAGCAATAAAACTTATATTCCTTTTCACTCATTTGAAGCCTTTTAATTTTTTTTATTAGAATAGTATATCAAACCATTCGCCCCTGAGAATGAATCTCCACTTTTGTGATACACCTTTTTGAATATATACTCCGCCTTATCCTAACTCCCATTACCCCTCCAGCCTGCTCAAAACATCAAATTTTCCATTTCAAACTTAGAAAAAGTTAACTATTTTTTGCCATCAATAATGAGAAATCTTTTTTCTTTATCCATCTTGACAAATAAACACTTCATCAAAATTAAATATAAAACAACTTAAAATAAGGTCTAATTTATAGCTTAAATTAACTTAACAAATTCGAATACCAATAACAGCAATCTTCAAAGTCGCAAATTACAACCTATAATAAGTTATCTCAACATGTCATATTTATAGGATTGTTTATGAATGAATTGGCAAGTTATATTCTTTTGAAACAAATATTTTCTTTATTTCGGAAACTTCTTCTTTGCGTTCTAAAAGAGCGTTGACACAGTCCGAATCAAAAAGAATGCCGATATTTGATTGCAAGTGATCAAAAGTCTCTTCTATGCTTCGTCCCTTATGGTACGGGCGTGGATTACTCATGGCATCAAATACATCGGCGACGGCGACAATTTTGCTTTCAATCGGTATTTGAGAACCTTTTAATTTATGAGGATATCCTTTGCCGTTAACTCTTTCATGGTGATAACTTGTAATGTTTTTTAGCATAGTTGTATGCTTATTATCACTTATGTCAAAACTAGAGATTAATATATTGATGATTTCTTCCCCTTTAATGACATGTGTTTTCATTATCTCAAATTCATCCGGGTCTAACCGTCCGGGTTTTAGCAGGATAGAGTCGGGTATAGCCAGTTTTCCTATGTCATGCAGTGGGGCATAGAGCAGGATAGAGTTGATAAACTCATCGCTTAGATTATGTTTATGTGCGAGTGATTCGGCAATCATACGGGAGTAATAGGCAACCCTAGCGATATGCTCGGCTGTTTCTTCATCTTTAAAACGGGTCATATTTTGAGTCATCGATACTGCAGCATGAAGTATTTTCAAGGGAAAAATATCAGATAAAATCATTGAACTGATAAGACGCGTATAAACTTTTAAGTGGTCTTGAATTGTTTTTGTGAAGAAATTATCTTTATCTGCACTAAAAAATATAAATCCCAATAAGTTACCGTTTTGTAAAAAAATAGGTATAGTGAAACAGGAATCAAAACTATTCGTAAATAACTTATGTTCTGAGTTTTTAAAAATAGATGAGGCATCGATTATAGAAGGGTTTTTGGTCTTTGCCATGTTTTGCAAATCAGGAAAAGAAGAAAATTTTTGAACGATCTGTACAAGTTGCTTATCACTCTTTTGCGCATCGGCAAATGAATGCAACTCGTCTTTTTCTGAGTCATATAGTGCAATGGCGATACGGTTTAGATGTGACCATCCAAGACGCAAATCCTCGTGGATACCTACTATCTGCTTAACAATGCTCTCGTAATCCATACTAGTTGCCTATGTTTAAATTGAAAATAGTATATCTGACTCTTTATTGATTGTCAATAAAAAAATTACACCTCTCATATGAATATTCACTTTCTAAAAAATAGTCTAAATTAAAATTTAGACTGCCGATAAAACAAGTTGTTATCAGCTAAATCTATAAAAGTTAACTCGTAAAAATAAAATAATTTTGCTCTTTTAAACAAGATTTTATGTAAAGTATTTATATAAATTTTCTTAATAATAGATGGAGGTGTATTTTGCAATACAGTTTCAATCTTAATTTTCACAACTCCACAACCCGCTCAAACATCTCTTTTATCTCCATCTCGTGGCTTATCAAAAATATTTGTCGGTACTGCTCTTTGATGGTGTGAAAAGCTTCGAGTATCTCCATTCTTCGGCTCTCGTCCTGACTTCCGAAAACTTCATCAAATGCCAAAAAGCCGATGGAACTTGCACCGCTGAGTTCTGTGAGAGTTTTTGAGATTGCTATGCGAAGAACAAGGTTGGCAAGATCTATCTCTCCACCGCTAAATCGCTCTATGGGGTATTTTTTGCCATCGTCGTAGATGAAAAAATCGAAGTCGTTGCTGACTTCTATGTGCTGATATTTTCCTTTTGTGATTTGAGAGTACATCTCTGAGGCGATGCTAGATATACGCGGAGCAACTTTTGCGTTAAGGCGGGTTTTAAACTCCGAGAGGCTTGTTTTTATCTTCTCATAGTCTCTCAAGTCATCTTTTTTAGTTTGGACTTTTTTTAGCTGTATTTCATTATTATCCAGTGCATTTTGTACCGTTTTTATCTCGCCCTCAATCTTTGCAATTTGCACTTTTATCTCATTGAGAAGTGCTGCTTTTGACTCCACGGTTTTGAGTATGCTCTCATGCTCGTCAAGCTGGTGTTTATGCTTCACATCATCGTAGATTATGAGTTTAAACTCTGTCTCTTTGTTTTGACATGTAGCTTTTAATTCTTCTATCTTTTTAGTTACATTTTCTAAATCTGCTTTTACCAAAACGAGCCGCTTCAGCTCAGTTTCTAAGCTTAGAGAGTGTTTGTATTGCGCTTCTATTGCAGTGAGAGAGCTTTTGATGCCGTTGTGCAGTTTCTCATCGTAGCCGTATTGTTCCAGCTCCTTTAGCTCCTCTTTGTTTTTAACCCCTTTTTGCTCAACATGTACAAAATATTCACGTGCATTTTTTAGGTCTTGAAGTTTGCTCTCAATAACTTTAATACTATTTATAAGCTCTGAAAGCTCTTTCTCTTTTACTTTTGCCTCTGCCTCAAATGCAGCTTTTTGAGCCACTACATTTTGAAGCTGTTTATTATGCTCGTTTATTTTTTTTAGATGCGTCTCATTTACAACAGTTACAAGCGAGTTGATGACATTGTCATACTCTTCTATAAGCGGTCTTGTACATGTAGGACATGCCCCTTCGCTTCCAAGTTCATGAAGTTTTGCGATTTTAGCGTTTGTGATATCTATCTGCTTTTGCTCAGCAGCTATTTCGGCTCTAAGCTCGTTTTCTATGGTATGTTTTGAGCTTATGGTATCTTGTAAAACGGCGATGCTTGTCTCTAGGCTTTTTGCGTTTAGTAAAAACTCGTTATAGTTTTCGCACGCTTTTTCCAGAGCATGTATGTCGGTTTTAGACTTTTTCCACTGCTCCGTTAATTGCACTTGCTCTTTTAAAATCCCATCTTTTTTCAGATGAAACTCTTTTAATTTTTCCTGCTCTTTTAGTCTCTCTTGCAGGGTTGTGTATTCTGTTTTTATAGGTGAGAGTTTTTTAAGTTCTTCTTGTTTGTGCTCTAGTTCATGGAGTTCGGCGCTAAGTTTTACTTGGTTTAATATCTCTAAGCTTTTAGAGTTTTTTAGAAGTTCAAGCTCAGAAAAAACTTTTTGTTTTTGCTCTTTTGTTTTGGCAAATATTTCCAACTCTTTTTTTATCTGCTGTTCTCTGTTTTTTATATGCTCCAGCTCTTCGCTTTTACTAAGCACTTCCTTTGCAAGAGCTTCTTTTGCGGCAACGCTTCCTTTTATCTGCTCTTGTTTGAGCTTAATATCTTCTTCACCCAAAAGTACCTCCGCAAAAGCATCTATCTCCCGTTTTAGTTCTCTGCTTTTCTCGACTAGCTCTTTTTCCACAAAATCTATCTTCTCCAGCCCAAGAAGCTTTCTTATCATTTTTTTTCTATCTTCATTCTTTAAAGTGCTGAGGCTTGTAAGCTCTTTTTGGGAAGCAAAGAGGGTGTGCATAAAAGCGTCTTTGCTCATCTTTGTAAGTTTTACAATAGCGTTTGTGACCTCTTTTGCTCCTGTAGTTGTAAGAGAGCCGTTTTTGTAAAACTTTGCATTTGCACTCATGGCTTTACCGCGAAACTCACGAGCTACTTTATACAAAACAGATTCAAACTCAAACTCAAGCTCCACAACTACCGCATCTTTGTCGCTTGCGTTTGCATTTCTAAGCAACTCTTTGTTTCCTCTGGTTTTGGCTTCTCCATAAAGTGCAAAAAGTATTGCTTCAAAGATGGTGCTTTTTCCGCTTCCGTTTTTACCGATGATGCCTATGAGACCTTCGCCAAACTCAATCTCAAATGAGCTGTATTTTTTAAAATTTTCAAGTTTTAATCTAGAGAGAATCATCACAAACCTCCTCGTACTGCGCAAACAGCTCTTGTACTTTAAACTTCAGTCTCTCAAACTCCTTTGGCTGACTATCCTCTTTTATATGCTCCAAGAAAAACTCTTCTAAAGATATCGCCTCAATATCCACTCTGTTTGCTTCATTGGCGCTTTTTTTAAACTCTCTTTTTACGCTTACATGTAGAGCATCTTTAAATATATTTTTTATCTCTGAATTTTGAATATCTATGGATTGCAGAGCCGTAAGGTTTGTTAGTTTTACATCGACAATAGCGTCTTTTACATCAGTTGTGCAAATACCCAAAACAGAGTTGTCATAATCCTCACAATCAATCTCTTTTAGGACTATCGGGCGGATTTTTATCTCTTTGTACTCTACATGTAGCTCATCGTATAAACTTATCTCTATAAAGCCTTTTGAGTTTCTTTTGTCGTTTAGGCTTGTTCTCTCAGTCGAGCCGCTGTAATAGACGTTTTCATGCTTGCCGACCTGCCCAAAACCGTGCCAATGACCTAGTGCTACATAATCCATCATCTTAAAAACATACTCTTTTTCACTCGGATATACCCACTCGCCAAACTCGTTCATAAGGTAAAATGCACCAACGGAACAGTGCATCATCATAATATTTTTTTTGCTTTTGTCAATTTGCTCTTCACATAGTTCTATCTGAGAGAGCGCCTTTGTTTCGTCGTTCATATGGGGCAGGGTGTGGAATATTACACTCTCAAACTCTATCTTTTTATACTCTTGATTGTAAGCTACATGTAGATTTTTAAAATTCTCAAAAATCTTTAGTATCGGCGAGCTTAGGTTTGTTCTTGGCGTTGAGTGGTTTCCTGCAATGAGGATGAATGGAATATTTAGCGCATCAATGATTTTAAACTGCTCAAGCGCAAAGGTTATGGCGCGGTTTGATGGGCTTGGACGGTGAAACAGGTCGCCGGTATGGATGATGAAATCGGGCTGAATAACCTTTATATGTTCTATGACTTGGGAAAAAGCGTCGTAGAAATCAGCTTCTCTTTGGTTGATATTCTCTTCATTTAAAATATCAAGATCATTAAACCCCAGATGAGTGTCACTAAAGTGTATTATTTTCAAGCCAAACCCCCGATAGTTTTAATTATTCTATCAAAAAAACTAATATTTAACAAAAAAATCAGTATGTAATTTTGGCTAGATAGAGACCGTTGCTTGGTGCGAGTTTTACTTTGCGCTATTTTTGACACTTTTATATTTTGTTTATAACATGTTACTTTTTTAAGATACCATTATAAGTGAAACCAATAACTCAGAAAGAATTTAAAATAAAGCAACTCAATAATAAGTAATTAAGGATATTGTCATGACAATAGACGAGCTTAAGAGATACAACGGTCAAAATGGTGCGAAAGCTTATATTGCCTACAAGAGTGTGGTCTATGATGTTACTAACAGTCCTTTTTGGAAAAACGGCGACCATGTGGGAGAACATACCGCAGGGGTTGATTTAACTTCTGCCTTGTCCAATGCTCCGCATGGTGATGAAGTTTTTAAAGAGTTTGCCGTTGTAGGCAAGCTTGAGGGCAGCGAGCAGATTAGCTCTGTTACGCAAACTCCAAAAACGCAAGAACATCAAAACGACTTTCACGAATTATTTAAATCAAAACTAAAAACTTGGTATAGAAAATACCATCCACATCCCGCAGCAGTCCATTTTCCAATCGCTTTGCACCTTTTTGCTGCCGGAATGGATATTTTATTTTTAATAACGCTAAACGAGGCTTATAATGCAGGAGTGTTTTACTCCTTCTTTGTCGCAACGGTAATGGGACTTGTAGCAATGGTGCCGGGAATTTTAAGCTGGTGGATAAATTACAACCTCTCAATGAACAGAGCATTTGTCGTAAAGTTGATTGTTTCATCTATTACGCTTCTTTTAGGAGTTGTTGCAATCTACATCTACTACGAAAATCCACATGTCGTTTACGAAGATTCATTTCAAGGGATGCTCTATCATGCGATTGTTCTTGTAACTGGTCTTAACGTAATCATTCTTGGGTATTACGGCGGAAAAATAACTTGGGGTTACGGAAGATATCAGACTCTCTCTGAGGATAGTAAAAATATTCCCAACATAGCTAATCATGAAAGCGCTATGGCACATAACGGCGCCTCTCAAAGTATCTCCATACTTATCGGCGGTGCGGCTGGAACGGGCATCGCTACGCTTGAGAAAATAGTGAGTGAAGCGTTTAAAAAGAGTGGATTTTATATCTTTTCAACAAAAGAGTATATGTCGCGTGTGCGAGGCGGCAGCAACACAACCCTCATCCGAATTTCAGATGCTCCCATAGAAGCCCCGTGCTGGAAGGTTGATATCTGTATTGCTCTGGATTCACTTGCGTTGGAACATATGCAAGAGAGATGGCATGAAAACACGATAGTCTTTGCAGATGAGGCATTTTCTGAGAAAAAAACAAATATGATTTTGGTAGCAATGAAAGAGAGCGCAAAAAAATTCGGCAATGCAAAATATGCAAATACCTATATAGCAGGTGTGCTTTTTGGTGCGCTAAGGCTTGACAAAAGCTCTTTACTAGAAAATATAGCAGAACATTTTAAAGATGATGACGTAAATAGAGATGTGGCTGAATCCGGCTATGAAGAGGGAATGAAATTAGAAAACATAACTCTGCCGAAGTTGCCGAAATCTGATTTGGAAGGTGTAAAAAAACTTCACTTGATGGATGGAACTACGGCATGTGGATTTGGCTTTTTAGCAGGCGGATGTAACATGGTTACCGCTTACCCGATGTCGCCCTCGACGGGAGTGCTCAATTTTATGGCTTCGATGTCCAAACATTTGAGTATTGCGGTTGAGCAGAGTGAAGATGAGATTGCTTCTCTTAGCATGGTGCTTGGAGGATGGTATAGCGGTGCTCGTGCGATGACTACGACATCGGGCGGAGGTTTTGCTCTGATGGGTGAAGCGCTCAGTCTAAGCGGTATGACAGAGACTCCCGCAGTTATCTACCTTGCACAGCGACCAGGTCCTGCAACAGGATTGCCGACTCGAAGCGAGCAGGGTGATTTAAACATGGCACTCTACTCGGGACACGGTTCGTTTCCTCGCATCGTTTTAGCACCGGGAAGTTTAAGAGAGTGTATAGATTATGGTTATCTTGCTTTTGAGATGGCGGATAAATATCAAACTCCTGTAATTATTTTAAGCGACCAATACTTGGCAGATTCTATCTCCATGATAGAAAAAGTGGAGTTTTCATCGTATGAACAGCGAAGCTACATCGTAAAAAGCACTCAAGATTATGTGCGTTACGAAGATACAAAAAACGGTATAAGTCCCAGAACTGTTCCAGGTTTTGGAAAAGGTCTGATTTGTGCAGTAGGAGATGAGCACGATGAGCGAGGGCAGATTACTGAAGATTATAAAATGCGTGAAAAAATGGTCGCTAAACGCGCACGCAAAAATGATGAACTTACCGCAGAAGCGATTGCTCCCGAGATTGTAGGAGAGGGTGATATAGCCATTATCGGCTGGGGTTCGACCCGCGCTGCTATTTGTGAGACTCTGGAATATCTAAACAACCCTCGTCTTTCGCATGTTCATTTTGCTTGGGTGCATCCGCTGAGTAAAGAACAATTAAAATCACTTGAGAGGTTCAAGTATAGAATTGTCGTAGAGAATAGTGCGGACGGAGCATTTGCAAACCAGCTTAAGCTCTATGATGTAAAAATAGACAATCAAATCTTGCAGTCAAACGGTTTTAGTTTTTTTGTGGATCAGTTAAGTATTATGATTGAAAAATCTATAAAGGAGTTGTCATGAGTTCTTTGTTTGATAAAGAAAATGTGGATATCGCTTGGTGTCCAGGGTGTGGAAATTTCGGTATTTTAAAACTTATCAGAGAAGTTTTAGAAGAGCTGGAAGTGGATAAAAAAACCTGTGTAATCGTCTCAGGAATAGGACAAGCCGCAAAAACTCCGTACTATATTGATGTCAATATGTTTGGAGTTCTACACGGCAGAGCATTGCCTGTTGCGACAGCTGTAAAACTTGGAAATCCCAATCTGTGCGTTGTGGCAGAAGGCGGGGACGGAGACATGTACGGAGAAGGCGGAAACCACTTTATACATACCATCAGACGCAATGTCGACATCGTGCATATCGTCCATAACAACATGGTTTACGGTCTTACAAAAGGGCAGGCATCGCCTACGAGCCAAAAGGGTTTCGTAACAAAAGTCCAAGTTGGCGGCGTCGTAAATGAGCCTTTTAATCCGCTTGCAGTAGCTCTTTCTTTAAAAGCAGGGTTTGTCTCACGTGTAAACATAGGCGACGCTCTGCATGCCAAAGAGGTCTTAAAAGCTGCGTTTAGACATCACGGCTACGCACTTGTCGATATTTTACAGCCATGCCCGACTTTTAACAACACGAATACCCATCATTGGTTCAAAGAAAACAGTTATGTTTTGGATGATACGCATGAGAGTTCCGACTTTCATGTAGCACTTCAAAAAGCTTTTGAATTTTCCCCGATGCCTCTAGGCATTATTTACCAAGATAAGAACAGCAGAGATATTTTTGAGAGAAGTATAAGAGGCGAAGATGCAAAACCGTTTCACGCAATGACACATGACGTCTCTAAGATACAGGATTTGTTTAATAGATATTAGGACTTGCTCTGTAAAAGAGATCTTCTGTATGGATGATGAGTCGGGTCAAATTACCTTTATTTAAGCAATCACGTCAGAAAAAGCATCATTAATAAAAATGTCTATGATATCTATTCTCAAAATCAGAATACTTTAAGGAGTATATTACTATGATTTTGATTTTAGTTATCAAATAAGGCAGAAATATGAGTTTTTTATCAATCGCAATTTCGTTTGAGAGATACTTTTTTTACAAAAGCGTAAATTTAAATGAGCATGGGCTTGAAAAGATTTCGATGGCGGTAAAAAGATGAAAGAGCCTGTTTTGATAGATTCTGCAGAGATTTTTGCGGATGCGAAAGTTATTCAGATAATTCATAACGCTCAAGTTTATATACTCAGAATCACTCGTGAAAATAAACTTATACTGACAAAATAGGACTTCTTATGTCAATGGCAGATAAAAACAGCATAAAAGCGGTCTTTGTCTCTCTCGTGTTGCATCTATTTATAGCTTTTACTTTTTTTTATGTGTCCTCAAGCAAGAGCATTGTAGAAGAGGAACCTCCAAAATTATTGAGTATATCTTTGAGCAGTTTTGAATTGCCTGTTGTACAAAAACCGCACGAGAGCGAGTCTGAGCATGTTGTGCAGAAACAAGAGGTTAAAAAAGTTGTGCAAAAACCTATAAAATCCATAGAGAAAAAGGTGGAGGAGATAGTACAAAACAGAGTTGTTGAAAGTGCAGTTGCGGTTCAAGAAACTCTTATTAAAGAGTCCACAGAACACTTACAGACAGAAAAAGTACAAAGCGTGGTGGAGTCCAAAGTCGAAGAAAATAAGAGTGCACCAAATATGGAGTCGATAGAAAAAGAGTTTGCAAAAACAAATTTTCAAAGCATAAGAGATAAGGTTTTAGCAAACCTAAAATACCCAAATACTGCAAAAAGAATGGGAATACAGGGCTGTGTAGAGGTAACTTTGATCATAGATTCAAACGGAAAACTTTTAGATGTAATTTTAGAAAAATCTTCAGGACATGAGGTTTTGGACAAGAGTGCCATAAAAGCAGCAGGCGAGCTTTACGCTCAAGCTCTGCCGGTACCACAAATTATTTCGAGGGTTACTCTACCGATTAATTTTACTTTAAATTAATGTTGTAATAGCCAGCAAATACAGAATTTCTCTCCTGTTCTTCTGTGAATAGCCAGCCAACTTGTAAAAATATCAGGAGATAAAAAAATGAAAATAAATCTAAGTGTTTGGGTCGCTATATTGTTGAGCGCACAAATTATCGCAAGTGAGAAAATAGAGTTAGAGCAGATAACAATTGCGACAAAAACTCAAAAAAATATAGACGGAGTTGCGGCTACGGTTGAAGTTATAACGCAGCAAGAGATAGAAAAGATGGCGGCGGAGAGCTTAAGAGACATTGTGGATAGAACACCCGGATTAAACGTGATGTTTGGAACATTTCCTAGTGCTTCGGCTCTTAGCAAATCATCTATAACCATTCGTGGCATGAGTGGAAACGGAACTCTTATTTTGCTTGATGGCAGACGATTGGCAGGTGAAGTTCAAAACCCTTACGACTTAGATCGTATTCCTGCTACGGTTATAGAGCGTATCGAGATAGTAAAAGGTCCTATGAGTTCGCTTTACGGTGCCGATGCCGTCGGCGGAGTTATAAACATCATTACAAAAAGACCTTCCCAAAAGCTAAAAATTGATGCAGGTGCCAGATACGGAGCTAACAAAGAGGGTGATGCGGATAACCTAAATCTTAACTTATCATTACAAGATAAAATAGATAAGTTTTCATACAGCACATATGCAACGCTCTCGACAAATAAACCTTATACTCAAAGAGAGAGCGAAAACGTATGGGTTTCTACGCCTGCCGGAAAGGTACAGCCTTCTAATCATCCAAATCCGAATGTCAGAACAAATATAGAAAACTCATACACTCAAGATGTGACTTTCCGTGAAGATAGCGAAGTTTATACACTCGGAACAAGGCTGGGTTATGAGATCTCATCGGATTTGAGCATAGGTTTTGATGTGAACTACTTTAATGAACAAAGAGAAGGCGGTTACATAGGCTATTTTCATCCCTCAGCTTATCTAAGCGGCACTAATCCGATTCCGATTTTTAACGTTCCCGTAAACTCTAAAGATGAAAACAACAGATTGGATTTAAGTGTCGATGCAAAATACAAAGCAAGCGATGAGTTGGAACTTAGAGCGAGACTCTACAACAGCTCTTATGAGAAGAGAAATGAGACAAGTGCCAAAGAGTTCTCGGATATGGGTTATGCAAGCGAGAGTGCATCAGAGCAAAATGGACTTGATGCAAATGTAGATCTTAAAGTAGCCGAACTTAGTGCCACTTACATGGCAAATGAAGCACATCTTTTAACTCTAGGCACAGAGTATAGAGATGAAAAAAGAGATTCTACCGCTTTTGCTCAGCCAAATACATTGACTAGAAAAACGGTTGATTACAAGTCGGCATATTTGCAGGATGAGTGGCAGATTAATGAGAAATTGAGTGCGATTTTAGGAGCGAGACATGACTCCATAAGTAGTGCCGATAGTAAAGCCACCATTCGCATAGGCGGAATTTACGAGTTTGACAAAATGGCATCTCTTAGAGCAAATTTTGCACAAGGATATCGTGCTCCGGACATAAGAGAAATCTATATCCATAAGCAGACTCCAACGGGACTTCAAGTCGGCGCAGACGCCATGGGTTATGACTTAAAACCGGAGTCTACGGATGCTTATGAGATAGGACTCGGAGGGCATAATGATAGCTTGAGATATGATTTGGTCTTTTTCTACAACGATGTAAAAGATATGATATCTCAGGTTATGGGAAGTTACAACGGTAATGCGGCATACACTTTTGAAAACGTTGCCGATGCAAACACAAGAGGTGCGGAACTTTCACTTAAGTACAACATCAACAGAGACTTAAGCAGCAGTTTTTACTGGACTGAACTAAGAACAGAGAATGAAAAAACGAAAAAAGATTTGGATTTTCAACCCGAGAGAACGGTTATGCTCGGATTTGACTATAAATTTACAAATGTTCTAAATGGCGGAATCTTTGCAAAATATATAGGAGAGCAAAACTATACGCAGGTTATAAACAGAGGTGCACCGACTCAAATGACAAGTTTGACAACGACAGACGCTTTTACTACCGTTGATTTAAGAGCGGATTATGAGATAGATAAAACATTCCAACTGTATGGAGGCATAAACAATATAGCAGATGAAAAAGTGGATAACGTTATCGGTTCAAATGTAGGAACATACTATTTTGCAGGCGTAAGAGTGCATTTTTAGTATGTTGTCTCTGCCGCTTAAGTGGGCTTTTGTATTACTCATTTAAGTTTATAAAATTAATAAAAAGGATATTCATGTTAACGCAAAAAATGCTTCAAAGACTTAATGAACAAGTAAATCTGGAGATGTACTCTTCAAATATATATCTCTCTATGAGCGCATGGTGCGCAAATAAAGGTTTACAAGGAAGTGCCAATTTTTTAAAAGATCACTCAAAAGAGGAGCTAAGCCATGCTTATAAACTTTTTGACTACATCAACGAAACAGGCTCTATGGCGGTTATAGATACTATAGCCAAACCACAAAATGAATTTGCTTCACTGCAGGATGTGTTTCAAAAAACTTACAACCATGAGCTTGTAGTGTCAAAATCGATTCTTGATTTGGTAGATACTGCTATGGGTGAAAAAGATTACTCAACTTTTAACTTTTTACAATGGTATGTAAGCGAACAGCATGAAGAAGAGAAACTTTTTAAAGAGATCCTTGATAAATTTGAGATTATAGGAATGGAAGGCAGAGGGCTGTTTATGATAGACAGAGAAATAGCTGCTTTGGTGGGATAGAGTTTAAATGGAGCATGAAATATCTCTTTTCATGCTCTTAATTTAGTATCTGTATCTCAAAATTTTTCTCAAATCTGTATCTTACTCTGTTGCAGTCAAGAATGTATTGGATATCCAAAAATTCGTCTACTTCTATATCTCTGTTTAGTTTTAGATTTACAACCCTGTTTTTTGAATAATCAAATTTAAAAGTAACAAATCCGTTTATCGCATTTATAACTTGTTGTGCCATTTTTTACTCCTTTATCTGTTTTATATTACAATTAGCATAAGCATCGCAATCTAGGCACTCACTGCCCATAACTTTTTTGTATTCATCATAAAAACAACTGCTGTTGTGTTTAGAACATACAACCGGAAGATCTCGTTTTTTTGCTTCGCTCTTAAAGTGTTTCATAGCGTTATGATTTAAAAAAGAGGTAAGCATAACTACGCATTTTATATCAATGGGTATGATTTTTTTGCATGTGCTTGCTTTTTTTCTTGCATCCCAGTGAACTACGCAAGATACGCCGAAAACACCCAGTACAGATCTGATCGCATCGATTTTATCTCCGCCTATCACTAAAACACTCATGGTTTGCTCCTATCTTAAGAGTTCGTTTGCGATTGTGTAAACTTTAACATCGTCTACATTTGAGTATCTCATTTTAAATACACGCATGATTGAGCATAGCATCTTTGGATTTTTACTAAATCCAGACTCTTTTACCAACTTGTTTATCTCATTTTTTATTAAAATATCAGACATAAAATAGCTCCATTTATAATAATTGTTATCAAAATAATAGCGAACTAAAGCTTAAAGAGTTATAATATTGATATTTATTATCATTTTGTATGGTTTATGGGTTTCTGAAAGTAGTTTTGAGTGCACAGCTCTTGGTTTAGAGCTGTTTTTTTGCAAAAAATTTGTAGTAAAAATCTTTTATTATTCTGAGTTTTGCACTGCTGGCTGCAAGTTCTCCGCTTTGGATAGTTCCGCTTCTAACAGTTGTTCCCGCCGCCACCATAACATTGTCTTGAAGTGTTACCGGAGCTATGAGTTGGCTGTCACTGCCTATAAAAACATTTTTTCCGATAACGGTTTTATATTTGTTGATTCCGTCATAGTTACATGTAATCACTCCTGCCCCGATATTTGTGCCCTCATCAACCGTGGCATCGCCTATGTAGCTCAAATGTCCGGCTTTTACGCCTTTAAGAGATGATTTTTTAACCTCTACGAAATTTCCTATATGAGTATCTTCTATGTTTGAAGCAGGGCGGAGATGTGCCAAAGGTCCTACATCTGAATTTTTCACTGTGCTATCTTCTATAACGCTGTGTGCTTTGATGTGGGAGTCGATTATTTTAGAATTTCCCGTGATGCGGCAGCCATTTTCAACAATACACTCTCCCTCAAAAACCACACTCTCTTCTATGTAGATGGTTGATGGAAGCTGCATCGTTACGCCTGACTCCATTAGGCGTGTTTTAATCTTCTCTTGCATTATCTCCTCGGCATGTGAGAGATCTTTTTTAGAGTTTACACCTTTAAACTGCTCTTCATCGACTAGAAGCGGAGTGATTGCGATTCCATCGGCTCTTGCCATGGAGATTACATCCGTTAAATAGTACTCTTTTTGTGCATTGTCGTTTTTAAGAAGAGGTATATATTTTTCGAGTATCTCTTTAGAAAATGCGTATATTCCTGCATTTACCGTTGTTACCTTTAGCTGGGAAGCCGAAGCGTCTTTTTGTTCGACTATCTTTTGAACTTGAGCGTTTTCTATGATAACACGACCGTATCCGTCCGGATTTTGAAGATCAAAAATTGACATCACAATCTGACTCTTAGTTTGCAAAAAAGGCAGAAGAGACTCAGATGTTACAAGCGGCATGTCTCCGTTTAGAACAAGCACTTTTTCATGTTTAAAAGAGATATTTTTCATCGCTCCTCCCGTTCCGGGGAAGTTTGCGTCATCTTGGACGACAAAGTTTATATCCTCAAAATATGAGCACATCTGTTTCATTACCGCATCTTTTTGATGTGCAACGACTACCGTGATGTCATCGCTTATCTCACGTGATGATTTTATGATATAATAGAGCATCTCTTTGCCGCTTAGAGTATGTAAAACTTTTGCCTTGGAAGACTTCATGCGACTCCCTTTTCCGGCAGCCAAAATTACTATGCTGATTCTATTTTTGTTCATATTTACTCTTTTTATAAATTAGTGAAATTATACCCATAAGCCCTTATATTTGAAATAAAAGTGATTCAATTATCGAGAGCCTAATCTAATTTGTGGTATCATAACCCCAATATTTTTGTAAAATGTTTTGATTAATTTATTGAGAAAAATAAGAACTAAAAAAGTAAATAAACAGTTTTAAATAAGGTAGCAGATAGATAATGTTGAGATTTTTTTTGTTTTTTTTGCTGCTTGGAGTTATACCTGTTTTAGGTGCTGAGAGCGTAACCGTTCCTACTATGAATTTTGAGCTTTCAGCTCCTAAATCTCCAGAGCAGTTGGTTAGTTCGCTTAATGTTTTAGTTCTTTTAACGCTCCTCTTTCTAGCACCGAGCATGGTTCTTGTCATGACGACTTTTACAAGATTTGTCATTGTTTTTGGTTTTTTACGTCAAGCTATGGGTACGCAGCAAGTTCCACCTACACAGCTTTTGGTTATGCTTGCTATGATACTCACTTTTTTTGTTATGGAGCCTGTCGGCACAAAGGCTTATGAGGACGGAATTAAGCCTTATGTTGAGAAAAAAATCGGCTATGAAGAGGCTTTTGACAAGACGGCTATGCCTTTTAAAAACTTTATGATTAGAAATACCAGAGAAAAGGATTTGGCTCTATTTTTTAGAATCAGAAAGATGGAAAATCCTTCAAGTATTGCTGCCGTACCGCTTTCCATCATCATTCCTGCATTTGTGATCAGTGAGCTAAAGACTGCTTTTGAGATCGGGTTTTTACTCTTTTTACCGTTTTTGGTTATCGATATGGTTGTTGCATCTATCCTTATGTCTATGGGTATGATGATGCTTCCGCCTGTTATGATTGCACTCCCCTTTAAGATACTCATATTTGTTCTTATCGATGGATGGAGCTTGCTTATCGGCAATCTTATAGCTTCGGTAAAATAGAAAAGAGCAGATTATATGAATTGTAAATATTTCGGAGAGTGCGGCGCATGCAAGGTTTATGATGGCGGCTATGAGCGTCAACTCTCTTTAAAACTAGAGTTAAATAAAGAGCGATTTAAGCCTTTTTACAGCGGCGATATATCTATTTTTAAATCGCCTCAGAGCCACTATCGCTCAAGAAGCGAGTTTAAGATCTGGCATGTGAGCGATGATGAATTTTACTATGCGATGAGCCGCATGGACAAAGAGGGCATTGTTTATGTAGATGAGTGTCCGCAGGTAAGCCAATACATTGCGGCACTGATGCCAAAACTGCTAAAAGCCATAAAAGAGTATGGCATCGGTTTTAAGCTTTTCGGCGTTGATTTTTTGAGCTCCACCACAGGCGAAATCGCCGTTTCACTTCTTTATCATAAAGCGTTAGACTCTACATGGAGTGAGATTGCCGCTAAAATGTCGGCTGAGCTTAACATATACATTATAGGGCGAAGCAGGGGGCAAAAAGTCGTTATCGGACAAGATTACATAACCGAGAGCCTAAACATTAACGGCGAAGGGTTTAGGTTTAACTACATAGAAAACAGCTTTACCCAGCCAAATGCCAAAGTAAACGAGCAGATGATAGCATGGGCTTTAAAAGATTTACACAGCCATGACGGAGACCTGCTTGAACTCTACTGCGGTGCAGGAAATTTCACCATACCTTTTGCAAAAAGATTTAGAAAAGTTTTAGCTACGGAGATATCCAAGTCGTCCATTAATGCGGCAAAAGCAAATATGCTTTTAAATGGCGTAGAAAATATAGAGTTTGTACGCATGGGCGTTGAGGAGTTTGTTCAGGCACTCGACGGTGTTAGAGAGTTTAACAGAATGAGAGAGATTGATTTAAAACTATATAATATCAATACCATATTTGTAGATCCGCCAAGGAGCGGAATGGATGAGGCGACATGTGAATTTGCCACTAGATATGAGAATATTGTCTACATCTCATGCAACCCTGAAACATTGGCGAGAGACCTTGTAGTTTTGTGTAAAACACATGAAATATGTGATATGGCTCTTTTTGATCAGTTTCCTTATACTTATCATGCGGAGATGGGTGTCAAACTCGCTATAAAAAAGGTAGAAGAAGTATGAAAATTATATTTTTAACTCTTATGATAGCCTCGTTTTTACACTCTTTGGAAACAGAAAAAACAGATCTTCAAAACAAAAACAGAGAACTTACTGAAAAGATTAAAGAACTGGAAAAGTTGGTTCAAGAGCAGGAGAGAGTCTTAAAATCAAAAGAGTATTGCGATGAAAACACTTTTCCCAAGTTGATGATGAAACAAGATTATATAGAAAATAATAAAAAAGACGGAATATGAAAAAAATATTAATTATCGGTGACGGCGAAATTGCGGGACATTTTATAAGCAGAGTAATGGAGACTTACACCAGCGAAAATATCTATTATGTCATTCAAACAAAATCAGAAAAAAACAAAAATATAAATTTACCGAGATTCAAGTTTTACGAGTTTGACCCTACTAGTTTATATAAACTCTCAAATCTTCTAAAGATGGAGTTTGCTCAAGCGATTATTGCAATGGACAATCAAGCAGATGTCGAACATACCATAAAAAATATCAGAAGCATTAAAAAACAGCTGCGTATCATCATTTTAAACAAGTGGAACCTGACAAACGAAGATGCGAATGTTGTTATGATTAACATGAACGAGATTTTATCTTCCAGACTTATCGACTATCTGCCGAATGTTCCAGTAATCGCACAAAACGTAGGGCTGGGTGAGGGCGAAATCATGGAAGTTTTAGTTCCCTTTGGAAGCTCTTTTGTTTATAAACATATCGGCGTGATTGAGCAAAAAGAGTGGCGAATCGTTGCCATTTACAGAAACAGAAAACTTATCATGCCAAACCGCCGCAGAATGATTCAGCCAAACGACCTTTTACTCTTAGTCGGCGAACCTGCCGTGTTAAAATCCGTCTATAAAGCGATAAAAAGAGAGCTTGGACAGTTTCCTGAACCTTTTGGCTCAAACATCTATCTTTATCTGGATATGAATCTCTTAAACCTAAAAACAGTCGAAAAGCTTGTGAAAAGATCTATTTTTGTACATAAAAAATTCGGACACACTTTAATCATAAAAATCGTAAATCCAAGCAATTTTGAGGTTATTTGGAAGATTAAAGAGTATAGAGATGAAAATATTATTATAGATATAAACTATGATACGGACAACATCAAAGCGAGCTTTTTTAAGGATATAAAGTTGTATCATGTAGGCTTGATAATCGTTTCAAACGACATATTTGAGGACTATGAGATGCGGACAACTCTTTATGAAGCTCAAATTCCGGTTCTGAAATTGACAAAAAAAGAGCTATCAAGCGTAAAAGACGCTTCAATTATTTTAGGTGACAACAGAGATCTGGAGAAAATCTCATCGATAATCTTTGATATCTCCGAGCAGATGAGCCTTAATATAGAGCTTTACAACTACCTAAACGAGCATCAAGAGGCAAAAGAACAGGTAATCGAACACTACTATAACCTTGCTACGATTTTTTCAAAAAGTATTAAAATCATAAAAGAGAGTGAAAATCCAATCAAAAAACTTAAAAAGAAAGAGGATTTTATACAGATCTTGCCTTTTACAAAAAAACTCACAGGCAGAAAAATCCTCTCTCTTTTGACAACAGACAGCGAAAGACTCTACCACAAACTTGAAGAAAACCATCAGATTTTTATACCGGTACAGATATAGTAAAAACAGTTAAAGGGACTTGGAAGCGAAGCTTGACTTTATACGAAGATAAATCATCGCCTCCGATTTATGGCTTTTTTGGAAACGAGGTTTTAACCTCGTCTTTTCGCTAAATAAAAAACAAGAAATAGGTAACAATCTTAAGTTTTATTGAACATTTGAATAAGTACAATTTAGAGATGAATTATTCCGTTTAAACTTGTTATGGTTTAAGTAGAGGCTTGCAAATTTTGCAAATACAAGATTTGAAGTCAGTGCTTCAATCTTAAAAGGCGTGTTACTCTTAAAAGAAATTATATTAGGAGAAAAAAGATGGATAGAAGATACTTCTTGCATTTTTCAGTGCTTACGGCAGGATATTTGTTGACAGGGTGTGAAGAACGTGGTACTACTGATAAAAAGAAACCACAAAAATCACCAGAAGTCGGTTCAACGTTAGAGAAGATTTCAGTACAAGAAGAAAAGGTGTTTGAAAAGGTTATCCCTTTTACACAAAAACTAAAGATTCCCGATGAAATAAACTTCTCTAAGGTCGATAAGACTCTATTTACGGCACAAAAAAGTAAAGTCAATCTTTTTTTAGATGCTAAAACAGATGTATTGACCTTTCAGGGAGATCTGCCTAACCCCACGATCCGAATCAGTAAAGGTGGCATCTTTAATCTCGATTTTACCAATAATCTCGCTGATCCGACCATTATTCATTGGCATGGACTTATAGTGCCACAAGAGATGGATGGACATCCTAATGATGCTATTTCTACTAATCAAAGCAAACATTATAGTTATCCGGTTGAGCAAAATGCAGGTACATACTGGTACCATACCCATCCCCACGGCAGAACGGGAGAGGAGATTTATCATGGATTATCCGGACTATATATTATAGAGGATAAGAAAGAGGATTATCTTAATCTTCCAAAAGATGAGTTTGAAGTTCCTTTGGTCATACAGGATAGAAGGTTTGATAAGAAACGTCAACTGTTGTATAAAAACCCTAAATTTCAACCGGACAACAATGGTGTGATTGGTGATGTGATACTCGTTAATGCTACGCCGCTTCCTTATCATGAAGTAAAAACTGGAAAATACCGTTTAAGAATTCTTAACGGATCAAGTGTCAGAACATACAAGTTGGCATTTGATACGATTGAGCGATTTTTATTGATAGGTACTGATGCCGGTTTACTAGAAGAACCTTTGAGCGTAGAAAGTATTGTTTTAAGTGTTGCAGAACGGGTTGATATTATCGTAGATTTCAAAGATAAACAAGTCGGTGATAAAGTTATACTAAAGACACTTGGTTTCAAAGATGGAAATAATTTTGGACTGAATCCGGACTATCCCGGCTTTGACGCCGTTATGGATATCATGCAGTTTCACATCACAGAGGACTTCAAAGACACAAGCGTGCTCCCTAAGAAGCTAGTAAGTATACCAAGAATGAAAGAGTCTGAAGCGGTTAAAACCAGAAGAATTACGATGGAGGTTATCTCCGGAGGTATTTGGACGCTCGATAAGAAGCCTTATGATATGCACCGCATTGATCAAAGAGTGAAGTTGGGCAGTACTGAGATCTGGGAACTCAAAAACAGTATTCATATGGCACACCCTTTTCATATACATGGTGTTCGTTTTCAAGTACTTGATCGAGATGGGAAGATGGCTTTTCCAACTGATAAAGGGTGGAAAGATACAGTGATTGTTATGCCTAATGAAATGGTTCGTATTATTGTGCATTTCACTATGCCTGGATTTTTTGTATATCACTGTCATATACTTGAACATGAAGATCATGCCATGATGGCAAACTTTTTAGTAGAGTGAAGATAAATTTATCAATTTTAAGAAGTGAGTGTCAAAGAAACAAGTGTCAAATTTCTTTTGACACTTGAATCGAAGATGAAAAATTTAGCACTTTATTAGCATATTTTAAGTATTATCTAAAATTAAATTTTTATATTTTTACGGACAAATTATGCAGGTACACATTTCTCTTAAAAAAGTCGTTGACGACTCTTACTTCATTACAATCGACACACTCCCAAAGCTTCACTTTGATACAAAAGTTGCGGTGGTTACCAACCAAACTGTTTCTAAATTGCATCTGGATTATCTCCTTGGCAAAATCAGTGCAAAAGAGCTTCATGTCATAGAGTTAAAAGACGGTGAAGAGTTTAAAAATCAAGAGAGCATAGATGCTATTTTAGACTCTCTTTTTGAACACCGTTTTAACCGTAAATCTATGCTTATAGCATTTGGCGGAGGCGTTATCGGGGATATGACCGGATATGCGGCGAGCATCTACCAAAGAGGGATTGATTTTATCCAGATCCCCACTACGCTTCTTTCTCAAGTCGATGCAAGTGTAGGCGGAAAAACCGGTATGAATAACAGATACGGGAAAAACCTTGTAGGTGCGTTTCATCAGCCTCGTACAGTTTATATAGATCCATATTTCTTAACTACTCTTCCAAGCAGAGAGTTTGGTGCCGGTGTTGCTGAGATAGTTAAAATGGCTGTAACATTTAACAAAGACTTTTTTGAGTTTTTAGAATCTGCTGATCTGAAAAATCCGCAAGTTTTACAAGAAGCCATCAAGCAAGCAGTTCAAACCAAAGCAGATGTCGTGTCTCAAGATGAAAAAGAGCAGGGTATCAGAGCGGCTCTTAACTACGGACATACTTTTGGGCATGTCATAGAAAACGAGACGGCATACAAAGAGTTTTTGCACGGTGAAGCCGTCGCCATCGGAATGGTTATGGCAAATGAAGTGGCTCTAAAGATGAACTTAATGACTCAACAAGAAACAGATAGAGTCAAGGCTCTCCTAGAAAAGTACAATCTTCCGACAACTTATGTCATAGAGGACGTTAAGAAATTTTATGAAGCTTTCTTTTTGGATAAAAAGAGTTCTGATACGGCGATAACTTTTATTTTGCCTTTGGGTATCGGTGATGTAGTTATTAGCGACAAAGTAGATATGGGAACCATCATGTGTGTTTTAAATAAGTTTGGAAAATTATAATGAAAAAAATAGTTTTTTATCTTTTTATAGCATCGTCACTGCTTTTCTCAGACAATGTAAAGAGCGATGCAAACGCTCTCAAACAAGAGTTGGAGCAAAACCGACTTGCAGAAGAAGATCTAAAAAGAGAGAAGATTGGAAATTATATTTCTGAAATAAAAGATATTGAGCAAAAAATAGCGAAAAAAGACAGCGTTTGGATGAAAAGCTATGCTTCGTATCTAACATCTCTTGAAGTTAGAGAGAGTCTTGAAGAGATAAAGAGCAGAATCGAATTTCTTCAAAAAAAGAGAGATAAATCATTTAGCGAAACGGACGAACTGAGTGCTTTAATATCACGTGAGAAGATCCTGACATCACAAATAGAGAAGTTAAAGAAAAAAGACAGTTCTCCTTTTTCAGATCTTTTGACTCCTCCAAATATTGATGAGATACCATCAATTACGAACCCTTTTGATATATTTGCCGGTATTTCACTTATAAAAACTTTGGATAAAAGTTTTGATGATTATCTTTTAAAAAAAGAGGAGTTAAAGCAGCTAGTTTCCCTTTTGAAGGCACAAGATCATATATATAAAGAGATGGGAATCATAGATGAACAGAAGGTGCATAAAGGAGCAGCTGAGCTAAAAACAAAACAGGTTGAGAGATTTGAATCTGCACTTGATACTATGAATGTTACGGCTGATGTTTATGAAAAAAGATTGGATGTCGTCAATGTCAATATCAACAAAGATGTTGAGGTTCAAATATTTAAATTAGGTAAAATCGGAATTACTATTTTAATCGTTTTTGCAGTTTTCTTTCTGCTTAAACTTATAGCTAAAAAATACATAACCGATCATGATCGATTTTATATGGCAAATAAGGTTATAACATTTATAAACTTTACACTTATTATTTTTATACTGTTTTTTAGTTATATAGAAAATGTGAGCTATCTTGTTACTATACTAGGGTTTGCCTCAGCCGGTATTGCAATTGCCATGAAAGATTGGTTTATGAGCATTCTCGGCTGGCTTGTAATCGTCTTTGGGGGAAGTGTGCACGTTGGAGATAGAATTCGTATTGATATGGATGGTATGCAGTATGTCGGAGATGTTATGGATATATCGCTTCTTCGTATGACAATTTTGGAAGATATTACTCTCACATCTGTTATGCAAAACAGGAGAGCAGGAAGAATTATATTTATACCAAATAATTACGTTTTTACAAGAATGATAGCAAATTACACTCATAGCTCTCTAAAGACGGTTTGGGATGGTGTTAACATTACCATAACATTTGATTCTAACCATAAAAAAGCTATGCACATTGCAAAAGAGATAACTAAAAAATTCTCAAAAGGCTATACAGATATTACAAGAAAGCAACTCAATAAACTAAGAAGCAACTATAGCCTCAAAAATACAAATGTTGAGCCAAGAATTTTCTCTTTTATAGAACCAAACGGCATCTCTATTGATGCTTGGTATCTGACAAATGCTTATGGAACGCTAACTCTGAGAAGCGTCATCTCGACTGAGATTATAGATGCTTTTTTGGCTGAAGATGATATCACCATCGCATATCCGACTCAAATGTTGCATCTAGAAAAAGCGGCTAAAAAAACTCCACCATTTCAAACAGAAGAAGTTTTATAAATGAAAAAAAAAGTATATTTTAAAACTTTCGGATGCAGAACAAATCTTTATGACTCACAAGTGATGATGAGCTCAATGCAGGAGTATGACGTTACGGAAGATGAGAGCCAGGCGGATGTAATCGTTGTGAACTCATGTACAGTTACAAACGGTGCGGATTCACATGTTCGCTCATATATCTCACATGTAGAAAACAGCGGCGGTGCCAAGATTTTCTTAACAGGCTGCGGCGCGCATACAAAAGGTGAAAAACTCTTAGAGCAGGGCAGAGTTTGGGGCGTTTTCGGGCAGAGCGAAAAAGAGAAAATCGATGAGATGCTAAATAAAGATAAGCCTTTTTATGAGCCTGGCGACTTAAATCACATAGACGAGAGTGTCGTGGATGATTTTATCGGTAAAAGCAGAGCGTTTATAAAGATTCAGGAGGGGTGTAGTTTTCGCTGCTCCTACTGCATCATACCTCATGTCAGAGGCGATGCAAGAAGTATGAACGAAGAGAAGATTTTAGAACAGATCTCAAGGCTTGCACGCAACGGTTTTGGAGAGTTTATCTTAACCGGAACAAATGTCGGAAGTTACGGGCAAAAGAGTGAGAGCTCCATTGCTGCATTAATGAAAAAGATATCTCAGATACGAGGTGTTAGACGCATAAGACTTGGAAGTGTTGAGCCTATTCAGATAACGGATGAGTTTAAAGAGATACTGGACGAGCCGTGGCTTGAGAAACATCTTCATATAGCACTTCAGCACACTTCGCCTCAAATGTTAAAGTTTATGAACAGACGAAACATGTACAAACAAGACAGAGAGCTTTTTGAGCTTCTCTCAAGTAAAGGTTTTGCGATAGGTACGGATTTTATCACTGGACATCCGGGAGAGAGCAAAGAGATTTGGGATGAAGCGATGAGAAATGTAAGAGACCTTCCTCTTACACATCTGCACGCTTTTACCTACTCCAAAAGAGACGGTACGCCCTCAGCTACCATGAAGCCGGAGGTAAGCGGAGGGATTGCCAAAGAGAGATTGCATGAGCTTGAAGATATCGTAAAAGCTAAAAATTTTGAGTTTAGAGCGGCTTTTGGCGGTGAGCTTAGTATTCTCATCGAGAGCCAAAAAGATGGATATTTTATCGGTTATGATCAGCACTTCAATAAAATCATGATTGAATCGGATGAAGATTTAATCGGCAATTGGGTAAATATTAATAAATATGAAGTAAAAGAGGAGTCGAACTATGCGAGAGTCTAAAACAAATAGAGTCGTTCTCTATGCATCAGCTATTTTGATAATTATTTTAGTTCTCTTTGCTATCTTAAGAGACAATGCGGATGAGATCTCTCTCAAAAAAGCAAAAGAGATTTTAGACAACAGAAGCGTAAAAAGCGTTGTCGTATCTGCGGATTATATGTACCTTAAAACAGAAAAAGATCTCTATAAAATAGCATCTTCACAAGTGAAGCCTGAGATGTTTTTAGAGTATAAAGTTGAAGTAAAAAGCGGGCTGAATATCGTTGCATACTTTTTGTTTCTACTCCTTATTTTAGGTTTGGGAGCACTTGCTCTTAGATGGTTTAAAAAAAATAGACCGCTTCTTGCAAGTGAGCAGAGCAAAAGAGAGAGCGAATATGAATCCCTCTCTGGCAAATCTTACCCGATTGAGTCTATAAAAAGTGATGTGACGTTTAATGATATCGGCGGAATCAGCGATGTTAAAAGTGAACTTGAAGAGATAATAGACTTTATGAAAAAACCAAAACGCTATAAAAGTTTTGGTGCAAGAATGCCTCGCGGTGTGCTTTTAGTAGGACCTCCGGGAGTAGGTAAAACCATGATAGCAAAAGCGGTTGCAAATGCGGCTGGAGTGCCGTTTTTCTACCAAAGCGGTGCTTCATTTGTTCAGATCTATGTTGGAATGGGTGCGAAGAGAGTGCATGAACTATTTGTTGCGGCGAAAAATAATGCTCCTGCGATTGTCTTTATAGATGAAATCGATGCGGTGGGCAAAAAGAGAGACGGACAGAGAAGCGATGAGAGAGAAGCAACGCTAAATCAGCTCTTGACTGAGATGGACGGTTTTGAAAACTCAAGCGGAGTTATAGTCATCGCCGCAACAAATAAGATAGATGTTTTAGACTCGGCACTTCTTCGTGCAGGAAGATTTGACAGAAGAATCTTTGTCGAACTTCCTACAAACAAAGAGAGAGCTTCCATCTTGTCAAAGTATTTAGAAAAAGTTCCGCATGAAGTGGATGTAAACGTTGTGGCAAATATGACGGTCGGGTTTAACGGTGCATCTTTGGCGGCTCTTGTCAACGAAGCTTCGCTTCTTGCCATAAGAGGGCATGATTTTCAGGTAACATTAGAGCATTTTCATCAAGTAAAAGACAAAGTTATGTTTGGAAAGAAAAAGTTGCAGATACTTACTCCTAAGCAAAAACAGTATCGTGTTACATATCAGGCTGCAAAAGCTATATGTGCCACTTACTTTGATCTTCCTTTTGAGAAACTGCTTCTATCAAACGAAAAACTGACTCCCTCTACAGATGAGCCTCTTATCAAACATGAGCTTGAATCAAGAGTTAAGATGCTCTTAGCAGGCATAGTAGCATGCGATATCAAGTACCACGAACATGCAAGCAGTGCTAAAGGTGATTTGGATGAGGCTAAAGAGATAGTTGAAAAGATGATTTCAGAGTACGGAATGGGCTCATCTCTGATTGCAAGTGAGAATGAAAAAGAGATTTTGATGAGAAAACTCTACGATGAGACAAGAAATCTTTTGGAGTCTTTGCAAAACATTATGAAATATGTGGAAGATGTTTTAAACGAGAGAGAGAGCATCACAAAATCGGAAATTAAAAAGCGTTTAGATGAAATTTTATAGTGGATTTTCTCTAAAAAACGAGCATCACTTTTTTGATGCGTATATAAATCCTTCTGAGTACACGGTTTGCGGCTTTAGCTATGGGGCGATAAAAGCTTTTAGATATGTTAAAGAGCAGTTGGCACTTAGAAAAAGAGTAGATACGCTACAGCTGTTCTCTCCTGCTTTTTTTAGTACAAAAGATGAAAAATTTAAAAAGCTTCAACTTCTTGGATATAGAAAAAGTAGAAATATTTACTTGAATGAGTTTATAAAATCCTGTTTTTTACCGTATAAAGAAAAAAAAGTAGAACATAATAACAGAGATAGCATAGAAGAGTTAGAAGAACTGCTTTACTATGAGTGGACTGTAGAAGAGTTGCAATATCTTATCAACAATGGTGTAAAGATAGAGGTTTATCTCGGCGGTGAAGATAAAATCATAGATATTGGCGGTGCGAGGGAGTTTTTTTTGCAAGTCGCAACAGTAACATATATCAAAGAAGCAAATCATTTTTTATTAACAAATTAGGAGAAATATTTTGAAGAAAATAAAAATAGGCGTAATAACGGCAAGTGACAGAGCAAGCAAGGGAATATATGAAGATATATCGGGAGTTGCGATTCAAGACACTATGAAGGATTATCTCAAGAGTGAGTTTGAGATAGTTTACAGATGTATCCCCGATGAGCAGGATATCTTAGAGCGTACCATGATAGAACTTTGCGATGAAGAGGGTTGTTGTTTGGTAGTTACAACAGGCGGAACAGGACCTGCACTTAGAGATGTAACGCCTGAAGCAACTGAGAATGTATGTCAAAAGATGATGCCCGGATTTGGCGAGCTTATGCGTCAAGTAAGTCTAAAGTATGTTCCGACTGCAATTTTATCCCGTCAGACTGCAGGGATCAGAGGCAAAAGCCTTATCATAAATCTACCGGGTAAACCAAAGTCCATCCGTGAATGTCTTGATGCGGTTTTTCCTGCCGTTCCATACTGCATAGACCTTATTGAAGGACCATATATAGAGATAAACGAAGAGGTTATAAAAGCTTTTAGACCAAAGGGCTAAGCAGTTATACTGCTTGCTCTTTGTACTTTTTAAAAATCTCCTTTAGCTCCCAAATCCATCATTTTATACATAGTGTCTCTAACATGTTCAGCTTTTTTCATCATTTCAGGCGGTAAAGTATGTCCACCAAAAAGCATGAGTTCCATAGCCATAGTCATTAGCCATCTATCACCATTGTCATCTTCAACTATAAGGATTCTACAAGGCATAAACGCACCGTAAGCTTCCGAATAGTCAATAAATGTCTTTGCAATATTTGGAGCACAATAATGTAAAATCCTGATATATCTTTGTCTTTTACCATTATGATCATACATCTCTGCCATTTTTGAGTCACCGACTTGAAGCATATTTGCATCGCCGGCTATGCTATTCATAGATTCTATAACATCATCCGTACTAACATTTGGATCAATTTTAACTCTTCTAACCATTGCATCAGCAGATCTTCCCGTTGTAAGTACTGCATTAAACATATTCATATATGCACTCATTGCTTTTGGATCTAGCTTTGAAGCTTTATCCATCTTGTCGTTTAAATCATATTTTACAAATACCACCAAAATTCCAATAATAACAATTGCACCAACAATACTTAAAATATTTTTCAATAAGTTCATTTAGATCCTTTAAAATATAATAATCACAAATAATAAAATTAATGTGATAAAAGTATTATATATAAGAAATCTTTATTTAAATATAAAAAGAATGATAAATATTTTTAATATAAATTATGCCACAAAGTATTTCAAGAAACATTTTACTAGTTCCACCTCTCACAAGGTGGAATGCATACTCTCACCCAAAATCCAACTTACCACAATATCTCAATTTCCACTAACCCGACCATGTCGTTATAATTCCTAGCACTACTGTATTTTGAATACTTTAAACTAAACCTGTTATTGTTTTAAAAACATGAGTAGAGTCACCCTTACTTTTTGTAAAATCAACAACGATGACAATTAGCTTATTACCTTCGATAAGATAAAAAAGTCTATAGTTTCCATAGTAACCTTCTAAATTGTCTTTTAGCTTCTTTATATTAGAACCAAAAAATGGATTTTCTCTAAGCTGGGAATAAACAAAATTTTTAATTTTAGAATACAACTTTTTATCTAGCTTGTTTTTAACTTTTTCAAAGGTTTTAGTTTCAGCGATTTGATACTTAGACAATGGGGTAATCACCATTTTTAAAGTCATTTAAACCGCTTATCAAGTTTTGGACAAGTTCTTTGTCATTCATGATTTCTGATATTTCATCATTTTCTACGAATTGAGATGATGTTAAGTATTGTATTGTTGCGAATTCTATAAAATTTGAAAGATTTCTTTTTTGTCCTTCAGCAGCAAGTTTTATCATATCATAGACAGAATCGTCTACTCTCATTGTTACTGTTTTCATAACCTAGTCCTTTGAATACTTATTAGAACTATTATATTCAAATATATTCATTTTATCAATTTGTTGTATCTGTTATACATTCACATAATGTTTGATTTGAGAAATAATTAGCCGCGAAAAATTAAACAAAAGACAAGAAAAGTTTCAAAATGGTGGCTGACAACGTTTTTGGTTATATCTGGATGTGTTTGAAACCGAAAAGTTATGGAAAATACTTATAAATTTCTCTTCGATGTTTCACAGTTTCGACAATTATACAATCGTTCTCTTTTTTAATTCCAACTCTATAATTACCGAATCTTACTTTGAAGTAGTTTTTATAACCAGTCATCTTTTCAACTTTGCCAATATCACTCAAACTTGAATAATTTGGTAAATCGTCAAAAACAAATTCCTCAATTGTCTTTGCATATTCCGCTGGCAACTTTGAAAGTTCTTTTAAAAACTTTTTTCTATATTAAACTTCCATAGTCGTTTAAGAGTCTTTTTTTAATGAAGCATAATATGCTTTTGCATCTTTTAAAGATAATTTTTCATCATCTTTATTTTCATCCATAAATTTAAAAAGTGCATAATTTTCCAGTGTCTCAGTGATTTTTTCATAGGTTTGTATATCTAACTGAACTGCTATTTTGTGGTTATGACTATCAACTATGTAGTTTGGTTGAAGTTGCATGATTAATCCTTAATATTGAACTAAAACTATTATAGCAAAACTCAAGTGAGTTTTGCTTGAGTTTATTTTTTGTTGCAAACGGCAATATCTAAACTATCTATTGTTACTACCTTGTTTCCCAAATGCTGGTTTTAACTGATAAGATAAATTATCTTCAATTATTTGTATAATTTCTCTTGATATTTCATCGTCATATACTTTTATAGTTATTTTATAATTACCTTTAAACCAATGTTTTAACTGTAAAGAATATGTACTTTTACTTCCATCTCCAATATGCTCTTTAATTCTCTTTTTTAATCCAGTTGTAGATGAACCTACATAAAGTGTTGAAGATGCATTATTGAGTTTTGGACAATTTCGCTCTTTTTTATTTTTGTATTCTTTTAATTTAGAAAATGTTTCTTCAATATTTCCCGCAATTTCTTCAATAATATAAATTGCTATAGGGATATTATCCAAATCAGATAAGTTATTAAATTCAAATTCTCTGTTTGGCTTTATATTTTTTGCTAATTCACAATTTTTTATTAATGTATCTATATATTCAAAATTCATATTACTCCAATGCCTAATTTAAGCATAACGGTTGAATATAGCCAATAAATTTCCGCTAGGTGATTTATTTGTTACTATGTTTTGTTATGTCTTTCTGTTATTTTTTTTGGATTTTGTTTTGTATGGAAGATAGCCAATATCATTATAATGTTCTCATATTGTTCATATATTATAATATATGGAAATTTTTTCATGACAACTTTTTGAGATGTCTTAGTTTCATATTTATATAAGTTTGGAGAATTTAAAATGTCATTGAATTGTTTGTCAATATGAGATAAAAATCTTTTTTCTAGTTTCTGGCTAATATCAAAATAGTAATTGAGTGCAATTTTTAAATCATTTTCTGCAAGAGGATGAAGTATTAAAGTCAAAACTATCTTTCTAAATCACTTTTTATATCGTTCCAGTCTCGACCAATAGAGCGATCTTTATGAAAAGAATTTATTCTCGAACCAAGCTCTTTTTTTTGTTGTTCGCTAAGTTCAGAGGTATTATTTACTTGAGAAAAATCATGTATGTCATTATCAACAATAAATTTCAATGCTTTCATAATCTCATCTTTTGAGCTATTAAAAAACTTTTCAATTTTTGGTTCTTCAATTGATAACTGTATCATAAATATCTCCTGCATTTTTAATATGCATTATAACACAAAGAAAGTTGTATATAAATTTTCGTTTTTGTTATACATTCACATAACGTTTGACTTGAGAAATAATTAGCCGCGAAAAATTAAACAAAAGACAAGAAAAGTTTCAAAATGGTGGCTGACACTGTTTTTTGTTATGTTTTTTGTTATATGATTACACAGCTAAAACTTTCCTTCAAATTTTTCTCTAATCAAGATTGTATTCGACTTATATAAAAGCTTTGAACAAGTATTATATTCATTTTGACTTAGCAAATTATCATATTGAGCTTCATTTATTAGACTTTGGATTTTTTTCAATTTTTTTACAGCCTTTTTAGTTCCTTCAGGATTACGTGTTGTAGATTCCAAGCTTTTTTCAAGATTTTTTATCTCTTTAATTATTCTTTTTGCTATTTTATTGGAGTAACAATTCACATTTTCTGGCAACTATGTTTCCTTTTCATATAACGTTTGAATTGAGAAATAGTTTTACCCGCGAGGGTAAACTATTTCTCTCCAAAGTTTTGTTATGTATTTTATACTCTTCCATCTCTTTGATTTATATATTTTTTTGTATCGTCAGGAATAATATCATCATAAAGACTTTCCATTTCCCTTGGTTTTGTTATCATATCATCTGCAATCATATTTAAAATTTTAAATAATTTTAATGCTGCATCACGATTGTCATCTAAATCTATCTGCCCTGGATGCACAGCATTATTTCCAATTACTCTTAATAAATCTAATGCTTTTTGAATTTTTGGACTTAATCCTTCTGATACTAGTTCTTTAATGTCATTATTTATATTTTTTCCATCTTTTCCAATTTGAATTAAAAGTTTTTGTAAAGCTAATCTCAAAATTGCAGTAGCACCCTTTGGTGAATCCATAAAAATCTTAGATGCTTCACGGTATAAGTCTTTAATATCATCATTTAAGTCTTCATTTACTATTTCAATAGGAATTGTTTTAGGGAAAACAATATTTTTATCTATCCAAAGTGAAGAGTTATTACAAGAATGACATTGTGAAATATCTAAATTATCAGGGAATACTGAACTAAAAATCTTGGGAAAATCATTTTGTGCTTTTTGAATAAATTTTCTTATTGCTTCTTGTTCATAGACTTGAATAGAATTTCTATACTCTAGAAAAGTATGTTGATAAATATTATTAACAATATTTCCATAATGTTCTAGATTGTACCATTCTTGTTTTGCAATTACATGGCAATGTGGACATTTAAACTTGTCAATTGAGTAAGATGGACTGTTTTCCATTATAAATAGTTCCTTTTATTTTAATAGCCATACATAACGTTTGACTCTAGCCAATAAATGACCGTTTGGGCATTTATTGGCTACGGGATTTTGTTAGCTTGTTAGTCGTAGTGTGTCCACATTCTTAAAATTTTAATGATTTTTTCATCTTCAAATACTTCATAAACAAGTCTGTGTTGTTTATTTATTCTTCTTGATATTTTACCTTTTAAGTTTTGTGATAGATATTCAAATTCTGGGGGATATTGAAGAGGATCTTTTTCTATGATTTGTAAAAGTTCCATAACTTTTGGTTTCAAGCCACTTGATTGATGCTTTTTAGCATCTTTTTTGGCTTGAGGAGAGAAAAGTAATTGGTACATAATTACCAATCTAGCTTATCTATTGTTACAAAGTTTTTATCAGGTTCGTTAGAAGCATCTATAATACTTTGTTCCATTCCTTTTATACTTCGCAAATATTCGTCATCATTTTTAAATTCTGTTTGGTCTAAAATTGTTACTTCATTTTTCGAAAAATGGTTTAAGAGCCATAAAAACTTTTCACTGACATTATCGTCAATTTTTAATGTTATAGTTTGCATAAAAAGCTCCCTTTAAATTGTTGTTTTTGTATTATAGCATATCTGTTTAATCTAAAATATTTTTCCTTAACCTTTCAGCTAGTACATCTGCTTTCTCCATCAAGTTAAAAATTTCTTCTTTAACTTTAAGAAAAGCCACATAGTCAATCGGGGTTTTTTCTTTCAAAATATCTAAATTTATTTCTTTTGCAAATTTTTTTTGATATTGTGTCAGTAATTCAATTAACTCATTTTTGTCCAAATATATTTTATTGTATTCACTAATAAATTTATCGAACTCTTTACTGCCTTTTTTGGAATTACATTTTTTACAGCATGGCACTAAATTACCAATTTGGTGCCCAAAGCCTCTAAGTTCTCCATCTTTGACTAAACCAACGAGATGATCCCATGTTTCTGCTTCATCATTGCAAAATACACATTTTAAATCTTCATTAGGATTTTGACCTAAAAATTTTAATGCTTCATTCATTTTCTCTTCATTGAAGTCATTACTTGGTGCAATTGCAGATGCAAACGCGTGATTGATTGTCGTTCGTCTTTTATTATAGACTGAATAAGTTTTTAAATGTCGTTTAATATCTTCTTTTTTCACAATAATCCTATGTAAGCTAACGGCAGTGCTGAGCGATAATTTTCCCGCTAGGTAAATTATTGGTCTCCTCGTACTTGTTAGCTTTTAGATAAGCTTTCCAAGTTCTAAGAGAAGTTGACCAGCTACACTTCCTGTAGCACCTTCCAAAATAGTACGAATTGAACTAAGACTTTCTTTAATAATGCCCTTTTTTGGTTTAGGAGAAGAGCTTTGAATTTCTATTGTTGAAATTTCTGCATTTAGCTCTTTAGAAATATCTTCATTTACTTCAATATCATTAATCTTTTCTTTCAAAGAAGAAATGAAATTATTTATATTAGTAGTTGAAAATTCTTTAAGTGATTGTGTCTGTTTTGCATTAGGTGAACTTTGTTGAATTTGAGAACCCGTAACTTCTGCATAAAAATGATTTACATTATAAGAGTGAGACTCAGCTTTATCTTTTTCATCATCAGAAAATGTCATATTTTCTCCAAGGACACCATCTTCTTCAAGCTTTAATGCCCAATTTAGTATGATATTTCTTACAGCATCGATAACACGTATTATATTTGTTGAAGGTGTCATAAGTGTAACTTGAACTCTTTCTCCAATTGCATTACAAATTTCATTTTCTTGCTCTGCAGAAAAAGGCATTTGAAGATTATCTCCCTTCTGTAATAAACTTTCAAGTTCTGCAACTCTTTGTGTACTTTTTCTTTTTGAGAGACTTTCTGCTATTGTAGGTTCTTCAAAATATATTGGTTGCCATCCATGATATGGATTCCAAGCCTTTACACTTCCATGGACATTTCTATATTCAGGAGTATTTTCATTTCCTAAATATCCATATAATTCTAATTTTATCCATTTTTCAAAATCAGATAATTTCAATTTTCTTGCAACAACATATGCTTTACGTAATAAATCAGTAACAGGTATATCGCTGTTAAGTGCGTCTTGCTGAAGTTCAATTACTATTGGTTTCAATATCTTCCTTTGTAAGCTAACGTTTAAAATGAGCTAATAAATTGCCCGTAGGGTAATTTATTAGCTCCACTGATTTGTTAAACATTTATTTCGCTTCCATTACTTGTAAATTCCATTGTTCACATCCTGGTTCTGCAGGTAAGCCATTTTCATCTTCGAAACGTATATTCATACATGCACGTGTTTTCATAGCTTTTAGCTTGGTTGCGGGAGAAAATTCTGGTGTTAAAAGCTGAAATTCATCTGGCAAAGATTTGATATGATTTATATAAGATTTTGTCTTTTCATATTTAACCATATCACCTTTCATGTATTCTAGTAATGACTTTATTTTTGATTCTTGCAATTGATAAGTCCAATTTAGGCACCATCTAATTTCTCTAGTATCAGATTTAATAGGTATTGATAGTCGATGCATTACATCGGATTGCTTAGATGACATTGGAACCCGTCCTATAACATTCGAGATAATTTGTTCTTCAGCTTCTTGCAAAAGAACACAACCCGCCCATTGTTGATTTTGTTCTTCTTTGCTCAACTGTTTGAAGACATTACTTAAAAAAATTTTTGTTTCATCATCTGCACAATAATCCCCAATTCCTATGGCTCCTCGTAATGGCATATTTTCATTTGAAAATAGTTCCATCAGTCGCAAAGTTGATAAAATAAATTTACAACTACTTTTGACATCTATTGGATATGAGACCAAAACTAGTGTATCAAATACAAATTCACCTACTTCAAAATTGTAGTTTTTTGTTTCTAAACTCCCAGCTAATGTATCATTTACAAATACCTTTTCACGAGCTTCTTTGATTAATCTATTGTACTTTTCTATTACTTTTTGCAATTCATTTTTGTCTTCAATTTGACTAGATAATCCTAGTACATCTAACATGGCTATTAATCGATTTTCCAAATACAAATTATTTCCTTAATGTTTAACGGGGGCGCGGGTCACCGACTCCCAAATCAAAAATTTCAATTTTTTGTTTGGGTGCTCGGTGCTCCCGCTTGTTATCTGGCGCTGTGCGACAGATGACCAGTGGGTGTTCAACCCGCGCCCCCGTTATCCGGTCGCGTAGCGTCCGGACAACGGTTGACTTGAGAAATAAGTCGCCGTTAGGCTACTTATTTCTCTCCTAGTGCTTGTTAAACATTTTATAATCTTATAACTTTGTAAAAATAATATAACCCAAGCATAAATGGAATTAGAGCAAATAGTGTAAACCAACCAATAATACTTATTGGTATTTGAACCATATCTTTTAGTGTATTTTTAAGATATGATAAATACTCTTGATATTTTGATTTAATTTCTGGATTTGTCTCTTTTAAACATTTTACAGAATATTCATTGGATAACTTTGCAAATTGATTTGCATTGTCAAATAAATAACTAAAAACGATACCATTGAATGTTAGCAGTGCAAATAATATCATTCCCATAATTTTTAATTTAGTTACATACTTATCAAAAATATCTTTTTGGTTTATATTTTTATTCATTTTTTAATTCCTCTGATGTTTAACGGTTAAATAGAGCTAATAAGTCGCCGTTAGACTACTTATTAGCTCCTATGATTTGTTAGATATATTTACTTTTTTGGTCTTTCTGGTGCTTTAGGCCTAGGTCTTGGTGCACTATCATTAAATCTTTTTTTCATATTTTATCCTTCTATATTTAAAGCTAAATTTAATTTATCTTGTGCTTTGTTTCTGATTTTATCTGTTGTTAAAAAGTCTATTGAATGATTTTCTAAGATGTTAATATTTTTATTTCTCAGTAGTTCAAGTTTATTGTAAAAATCTTTTACATCAAAGTCTGGATAAACTTTCATTTCATGTTGAAAACTTTCAAAGTCATATTTTACAGATGACATTTTATTGCTTAAATCTGAATACTTTTTAACTTTTTCATTAACATTCAATGTTGTGTGTATTATTGATATGAATGATGCGAATCCAGCTAAAACAAGCCATACTATTTTGTAATCATTATCGTTCCAAAGTGCCCAACCTGCAACTGCTGAACTTGATGTAGTAATCGTCACTAGTAATTTTGTTAAAAAATCTAATGTTTGCCATCTTTTAGACAACATTTCGAAAAGAATTACATGATAATAAGTATCATAAAATGTTTCCCAAGCTGCATTCCAAACTTCATCTCTATTTCCCAAGTACTATCCTTTACTGTTGTGTCTAACGGTTGAGTTGAGAAATATTTGAGCCGTTAGGGTCAAATATTTTTCTCCAATGTTTTGTTAGATATTCTTAAGTATGTTTAATATCCAATTACTTGACATAAAATATTTCTCTCTTAACATCATACCAATTAAACAGTAATCATACCCATCATCATTAGTTCTTAATCCAAGTATTGGTGAACCACTTATTCCATTTAAGTATTTTTTATCTTCTTCTTTTGTTTCCAAACTAAAACAATAGTCATATGGACTTTCTTTTATTTCACTTGCTTCGAGCAATATTCTTTGAACTTTAACTTTTTTTTCATCATATTCAATTTGATTTATTTCTTGTGGAAAACCAAATATTACACATTTGTCAAATAAAGTTGCATCAAGTAAACATTCTTCTATTTTAAAAAAACTATTTTTATCAAAATCTTCTTCTAATAATTTTTCATCAATATTCATGATGATTATGTCAAATTTATCAGTATCATCTATATTATCAGAATAGGTAATATTATTTAAATTATTTATTGGTAAAAACTTATCACTTCCAAATATATATGGAATTGAGATGTCATCATTCTTAAAATTATCTAAGACATGTTTTGCTGTAATTACTAAATATTCATTTTTATATTCAATACCAAAACAACTTCCTAATAATGAATAAGGAAATTCATCACATTCTCTTTCAAATAATACAGGTCTAGAATATATACCAAAATCTTTAATTTTCATTATTACCTCTATATCTAACGTTAAAAATGAGCAATCAAAAAGCCGCCTGCGGGTTTTTGATTGGCTCCTCTGATTTGTTAGATGATTTTAGTTAAACTCGTATGTTTTACCATCTAAGTTTATAATAGTTTTTATTCCATAATTCATTAATGCCATTGATAAATCAAAAGGTTTCTTAGCGTCATTTGAGATAAATGAAATATACACTTCTACTCCTGAATAAAAACATATTTTTAAGCCAATTATATTGTTTTCATCTGCCTCAAGAAATTGATAATAAAAGACATCTTGATTTTTTCCAAAGGTTTCTTTTTCTTTACCTTCAAGTTCAAACTTATGTTTAATTAAATTTATGAAAACTTCATGGTTTTTAGCTTCACTATGTAAAAAGCCCATAATCATTTTTATATCACCTTCAAACCTCTCTTGGAAATGATGGTAATAAATTCCATATGCAATATGTTTAAATGAATTTTCTAACCTCGGTACATCAGGTGTGCCTACAATTACTTTAATAAATTCATTTTCTTCTGCTTCAATATTGATGCTTTTTCGTGTTAAGAAAGCTTCTTCAAGTAATCTATTTGAACTTCTATTAATAGCTCTTGTAACCTTCGTATTGGCATGTATATATCCGATTGAATTATTTCCCATCATTCCAGCAAGACTTACCATCAAAAACTCATCATCATCTGATTTCATTGTGTTATGTTCAGGACAAGATGGTACAGTTATTAAATCCTTTTTGTATTTATCTTCTCCTATATCTTTTTTTTCAGGAAAAAGACATTTTGGGGGTACATGTTCTTTTGTACTAGCTGGTTTATCACACATATAGCAAGTCATTCTTTACTCCATCCCCTTGTCATCTAACTATTTATTCAACGAACATTATATATGAAACAGCTTGATATTAGCTAAATAACCGAACACGAAAAATGTTCATTTAAATGATAAAAATATTGCAAAATGCAATATTTTGGTTATATTCTAACTAATTTGATTAAAATCTTTAAAATATCAGTGTGCATTTAAAAATATTTTTGCCGTTATTTGAGCATTTTGTCGGTTAAATGGACGAAAAAAGTGTTAAATGTACATTGTGTCGTTTAATTTTTAGGAGTTTATGATGAAGAAAAAACTACTTGATATTGTTCGTGATAAAATTAGATTTAAGCATTACAGTATTTCAACGGAAAAAACTTATGTTTTTTGGATAAAACACTATATCTTTTTTCATCATAAGCAACATCCTATAGATTTGGGTAAAAAAGAGATAGAAGATTTTTTAACTTTTTTGGCAGTGAGAAAAAAAGTTTCACCCACTACGCAAAATCAAGCTTTTAGTGCTTTGCTCTTTTTATACAGAGAAGTTTTAGGCGTTGATATAAGTACATGGAATATTCAAGCACTTAGAGCACAGCAGAGAAAGCACATTCCCGTAGTTCTTACAAAAGATGAAGTGCAAAATATCATTTTAAATATGAATGGTATTTATCAACTTATTGTAAAGCTTATGTACGGATGTGGGCTTAGAATGAGTGAAGTTCAGAATATCCGCATAAAAGATATTGACTTTGGATTTGATAAAATCTACATTTGGGATAGTAAATCCTTAAAAGATAGAACTGTTCCGCTTCCTCTTAAAATAAAAGATGAACTTAAAATTCAACTTGAAAAAGTTAAGGAGCTTCACCAAAAAGATCTAAAAGATGGATATGGAAGTGTATATATCCCTTATGCTTTAGAGCGAAAATACCCAAAAGCCAAGTATGAAACAAAATGGCAGTATATTTTTCCTATGGACAATATCTCAATAGATCCAAGAAGCGACGAGAAAAGGAGACACCATATTTTAGATGCTACTCTGAGTAGAAATATCAAAAAATCAGTTATAAAATCAAGAATTGATAAAAGAGTTACATCTCATACTTTTAGGCACAGCTATGCCACTCATTTATTACAGGCAGGAATAGATATAAGAAGTATACAAGAACTTTTAGGTCATAAAAGTATAGAAACTACGATGATTTATACGCATGTAGTTGCAGAATTAAATAAGAGTAGACTGATTAGTCCTTTGGACATGTAAAAAGTATTTTAAAAAAAACAGAGAGAAAATCTCTCTATTTTAATGTTATATAAAATTCACATCCGTAACATGGTGCTGTAAACCAAGCTCAGCAGGAGTACAGCCAAGAGCTAGTCCTACCATTTGTTGCATATGTAGAACTGGAAGTGAAACTTCTCTGCCTATGGCTTCTGAAGCGTGTTTTGTCTGAGTGTCAAGTTTAAGATGACAAAGAGGACAAGGCGTTACCATCATATCTGCATTTTGGTCAGTTGCTCCGGCAATCGCATTTCCTGTAAGAACTGCTGCAGTGTGTGGTGCTTGAAGCTCAACATGGAAACCGCAACATTTATTTTTCTCTTCATAATCAACATTTTTCGCACCACATGCGATGATGAGATCATCAAGTGAAGTAGGGTTGTATGGATTTTCCTTTGTTTTATGAGACTCGTTATGAAGCTCAGACGGGCGGATGTTGTGACAACCGTAAAAAGGAGCGATGTTGAACTGGCTGAGTGGTTTTACAACCATCTCTTTGATTTTGTCTAAACCGAAATCATCGATGATAGCGTAAAGGAAGTGGATAACGTTTGATGTTCCTTTGTACTCTAAACCGATTTCTGCAAGCTTTTCGTTTACTTTTGCTTTTAGATCTGCATTGTTGTCTAGTCTGTGTTTTGTCATTGCCGTATTTAGCTGACATGTGTTACAGATGGTAACCATAGTCAAACCGTGCTTTTCAGCATAAGCGATGTTTCTTGCGTTTAGCACAAGAGATAAAAAGTCATCATAATCTTGTAAATGTGAAGCACCGCAACATGATGCTTCCGTTAGCTCTATCATTTCAATATCAAGTTTTCTAGCAACTGCCATAGTTGACATCATCTGCTCAGGAGTGCTCTGTTTTGCCGTACATCCCGTAAAGAGTGCGTATTTTAATTTTTTCATCTATTTTACTCCTAGAACTTTACAGTTGATGATGATTTGATAAGTTTTTGAATCTCATCAAGTTTATCGGATTTTGGCATATTCCACGGCATTACGATTTTGCCTTTTTTGAACATTTGAAGTGCGACAGGAATATGTTTTACGATAGATGGACCCTCTGAGTAGAGAACCAAACCACCCTCATCAAGCAGACCATGTTTTTTGATAGAGTGTAAGAAACCGACTGCATGGCGAGTTGCAACATTGTTTTTTGCAACACCTTTTTTAAATGCCATTTGATGCAGTTTCGTTATTTTATCAATCGGATTTATATCTTTTGGGCAAACTTCCGCACACTCATAACATTTAACACAATCCCAAACACCTTGCTTCTCTTCATTTACATATGAAAGTCTGTTTGCGTCATTATCACGAACATCAGCTTCAAAACGGTAAGCCGCAGCAAATGCAGCAGGACCAAAAAAGTCGCTGTTAATTTCAACAGCAGGACAAGCATAGTGACATGCACCGCACTGGATACATAAATCTGCTTCATTTAACTCTTCTGCATCATGCGGAGATACTAAGTTTTCGCAAGACGGACACTCATCTATATCTGCAACAAGATACGGAGTAACACTCGCATGTTTTTCCCAAAAATCGGCTTTATCGATAATCATATCTTTGATAGCTCTTTTTGTGCTTAGAGGCTCAAGAGTTATTTCGTTTCCAAAATACTCAATCATAGTCGTCATACTCTCTTTACATGCAAGAGTAGAGCGACCGTTTACTTTGATGGCACATGCACCGCAAATACCGTGGCGGCAGCTTCTGCGATATGAAAAACTACCGTCATGATCCCATTTTATTCTATTTAAAATATCTAAAACAACCTCTTCGGAAGTAACATCCATAGTGTAGTTTTCATAGTATGGAAGGTAATCATTGTCTGCATTAAAACGAAATACTTTGAAGTTTACTTTTTGTGTAGTTATTGTGTTTGTACTCATAAATTCCCCTTAGTAATTTCTAGCTTTAAGCTCATGTTTGCCCAGAACGACATCCATGTACTCAAGCGAAATATTGCCTTCATTATCCATATATGCCATAGTATGTTTTAGGAAGTTTTCATCATCACGAGTATCAAAATCTTCTCTAAAGTGAGCACCACGGCTCTCATTTCTTGCAATTGCACTCTCAACGATAAATGCAGAGTAATCAATCATATGTCCGAACTCGATTGCTTCTTGCATCTCCGTATTGAACACTTTTGATTTGTCTTTGATGCGGATATTTTTAAATCTTTCTCTTAGCTCTTTTACTTTTGCAATGGCAATCTCAAGAGTCTCTTTTGTTCTAAAAGCCCCTGCATTTGCGGTCATACACTGTTGCAGCTCTTCTCTTAGATTTGTAATCGTCTCATTTCCGTTGTTATTTAGTACGAAACCAATCTCATTAAGAGTTCTTTGTGCATCTTCTTGTGTTGCAGGACGAAGAGCGATATTGTCTATCTCGGTAACCATCGTTTTACCGACAAAGCGACCAAACAAAAGTGCTTCAAGTACAGAGTTTGCACCTAAGCGGTTCGCACCATGAACTGAAACACATGAACACTCACCCGCTGCATAAAAACCTTCAACAAATTCGCTGTTGTTTTTACGAACATTTCCTGCAATATTTACAGGGATTCCGCCCATCGAGTAGTGAGCTGTTGCAGAGATAAGAATTGGCTCTTTTATCATGTCAAGACCTAAGAAAGTGATAGCCAAATCACGAAGCTCAGGCAGTCTTTCCATAATCAAATCTTTTCCTAGATGCGTTACGTCGATAAAAACAGCATCTTTTCTAGGACCGATACCGCGACCCTCTCTGATCTCATTTAAAATTGCACGGCTTACTACGTCACGACTTGCAAGTTCCATCGCATTTGGAGCGTACTTTTCCATAAATCTCTCGCCAAGAGAGTTTAAAAGACGTCCGCCTTCACCACGAGCCGCTTCAGAAATCAAAACACCGTTTCCTGAAAGACCTGATGGGTGAAACTGAACAAACTCCATATCTTCAAGCGGAAGACCGTGGCGAGCAACGATTGATAGCCCATCACCTGTGTTAGCATGTGCATTCGAGTTGATTTTGTAACTTCTAGCATATCCGCCTGTTGCGAACATTACCGATTTCGCATTGAAAATCGCCACTTGCATATCTCTTATGTGAAATGCTATAACACCGGAAACTTTGCCCTCTTTGTAGATAATGTCCGCTACATACCACTCATCCCAAAATTTAACACCTACGCGAAAAGCTTGCTCATATATTGTTTGTAAAAGAGTAAGACCCGTTCTGTCTTTTGCGTAACATGCACGAGGAGAAGATTGTCCGCCAAAAGGTCTTTGAGCGATTTTGCCATCGGCAGTTCTGCTAAATGCAGCGCCCATTCTCTCAGCCCAGCGAATAGTTTCAGGTGCGTTTTTACACATAAACTCAACAGCGTCTTGATCAGCTAGATAATCACTTCCCTTTACCGTATCAAACTCATGCAACTCAACACTGTCTTTGTCGCTAAAAGCCGCATTAACACCGCCTTGAGCAGCACCTGAGTGGCTTCTAAGCGGGTGAAGTTTTGTAATTACAGCAACTTTTTTTCCTGCAATTTGTAACTCTCTTGCAGCGGCACAACCGGCTAAACCGGCACCGACGACAATAGCATCGTAAGTATAAATAGGAATACCCATTAGCTTTCCTTTGTTTTTAAGAATAAAATGAGGAAGATTGTACAACTTTTAGCCTTTGCTAATGGTAAAAAATTGCTACAAATGCAAAGAGTGTTCCGTATTCACTCACTTATAAGATAATGAAATAGTGTAGAATTTACACATATTGCTAAAAATTATGAGCGAAACATAGTTTTAGATCTATCGTTATAGCTCAGACTGAGCTAAATCTTTTACTTGGGAGATTCTGTTTTTGCCGTTTTCTTGGGCATGTCGAAGAACTTTTTTGGCTTGCAGGATTGCTTCTTCTAAAGAGAGGTTGTTTGGCTTTATAATATGCCCTCCGCTTAGTGTTATTTTAATTTCTCCCAGTTCCGGAGAACTCATCTTTAACTCAGAGATACTTTTGCGGATATTATCTATCTCAGTAAAGGACTCCTCTTTTTTTGCTCTTGAGAGAATAATAGTAAATTGATTATAATCAGTTCTTGCAATAACGTCGGCCACCTGTTCATGTAGAGATATGACATATGCGATTTTTTTAAGTATGGCTTGCGTCAGTTCTTGAGAATATGCTTTATTTGTGATTGAAAAATTATCGATTTCAAGTATGCTTAGAGATGTGAAATTCTCATCTTTCATTCCTCTCTTTTGTGTGTAAGAATTACTCAGTCCTTTTAAATTATTTATCTCCGTTACAGGATCTATCATTGTCTGGTCACTAATGACTACAGGCTTTTTCTGTATTCTGAGTGAAATAGCACCGACTTCTTCTGAAAATATCGTATGGTTTTCATAATTTATATGAAATAAAAATTCTAAATCTTTATAAATCGTTTCAAGTCTTTTTTTATACCAGATAAAGCCTGCTAGAATAAGAATAAACGCCAATAATGCGATGTTTTTGTGAATATCAAACTTTGCTTGGTTATATGTAAAAGCTTTTAAAACAATAGAATCAATTTTTGCAGTGAGCAAAGATGCTTTTTTTTCCAACTCCTCTTTTGTTTCAGAGCCGTTTTGACTCTCTTTTTCATAGTAGAGAGAGGCTTCTTTGCTAAATGACACGCTAAGGGAAGCGAGTTCATCTAACTCTGAAAGATACTCTTTTGAGTTAGAGAACAGGTATTTTTCTATAAAATTATAACTGTATAAAGTACGAAGCTTTTCGATTTCAATATTGAGCTGTTTGCTTTTGCCGTTAAGTTCAATGAGTACTATTTCCATGCTGTTTTTAGAAAGGTTTAGAAGTGTGAAAACGATATTTTTTTGATTGTTTAAATTGTTGATTTTTATATGAGAATTTGCATTATCAATAGTGATTAAAAAAGAGATGCCGGCAAACAGAGATACTCCAAAAAGAAATAGAGATAGATTTTTAAATATTTTTTTTATGGAGTGTTTCATGATAAGTTTCCTATATAGATGGTATAATAACTGCTTATTTTATATAGATTGGCTTTAATAGCAACTTAAGGCACTGTAAGAAGTTTATTTGAATTTAGAAAATTATTTTATATCACAGTTTAAGAGTGAACATGTCGGTGACGACGGAGCTTTTATAGATGGTACGGTTTATTCAAAAGATGCGTTTTTTGAAGATATTCATTTTAAGCGTGGATGGATGAGCCATTACCAAATAGCCACTAAAGCGATGATGGTAAATATCTCAGATGCGATTGCCATGAATGCAAAACCGAAATATGCACTTTTAAGCGTTGCTCTGCCAAAAAATACTACAAAATCTCAGGCGAAAGAGCTTGCTTGCGGATTTGGAGAGTGTGCTTCTAAGTTTAACGTTGAGATAATCGGCGGGGATACTATCGCAAATGTAAAGTTGGATATAACTGTTACGATTATCTCTAAAACCCAAAAACCGCTTCTAAGAAGAGGTTTGAAACACGGGCATCTTATAGCCTATAGCGGAGATCTCGGCAGAAGTGCGAAAGATCTTAAAAAATTGATGAACTTAGGCAAAATTCATAAAAAATCTAAATTTGTAAATATAAAATTAAGAGATAAGTTTATCCATCAAAATAGAAGATTTTTAAGCTCCGGTATGGATATATCTGATGGACTTTTTAGCGATTTGGGCAAACTCTCATCTACAAATAGAGTCGGTTTTAGGTTTTATAAAAAGATTCCAAAGAACATAGGTTGCAGCGGCGAAGAGTATGAGATGCTTTTTGGTTTTGACAAAAGATATAAAAGAACTCTTTTAAAACGAGCCAAGTTAAGCAGAACACCGATAAATATTATCGGAGAATGTGTAAGAAAAAATTACAAAAATATGTGCAAAGCACATCACTTTTAATATAGGATTATTATGGACAGATTTTATTCACTTAGCCACTCAAGTATAGATTTTCATTTCAAGCAGACTCCAAGAGATTTCGTTGTTGAAGAAGTACCTCTTTATGAGTTTTGCGGGGAGGGTGAACATCTTGTTCTTTTTGTAAGAAAAAAAGGGCTCTCCACTCTTGAACTTGTTTCTATGATTGCCAAATATTTGGGTATTCAAAACAAAGAGATAGGCTACGCAGGGCTAAAAGACAAACATGCTATGACGAAACAGTATATCTCGCTGCATAAAAAGTATGAAGCGAAAATGGATGAGTTTGAGCATGAAGATGTTAAAATCTTGTCAAAAACTTATCATAACAATAAGATAAGAATAGGGCATTTAAACGGAAATAAATTCTATATAAAACTCAAAAAAGTAAACCCGACTTCCGGTAGAAAAATAGATGAGGCACTAAAAAATATAGCTGCTTTTGGAATGCCTAACTACTTTGGTTATCAGAGATTCGGAACTGACGGCAACAATCATATTGACGGTGAAAAAATCGCAAAAGGCGAGAAAAAAGAACGAAACCCAAAGGTAAAACAGCTCCTTATCAGTGCTTATCAGAGCCATCTTTTTAACCTATGGCTAAGCAGAAGATTGGAGATAAACTCTCTTATTCAAAATTTTGAGGTAAAAGAGTTAGAGCCGCTTTTAAATATGCCTCAAGATGAGCTTGTGAAGATGAAAGCACAAAAACATCCTTTTAAACTCATAACCGGCGATATTATGGAGCACTATCCGTATGGAAGACTCTTCGAGTTTTGCGGCGAAGAGCATGATTTTGCGAGATTTAACGAGAGAGATATCTCTGTTACAGGGCTTTTATGCGGTAAAAAAACAAAGCTGGCATCCGGCATTGCAAGAGAGATTGAAAAAGATTTTGACGATGAGATCAATGAAGACGGCGCAAGAAGATATGCTTGGGTTTTTCCAAAAGATATTGATGGAAGATACAAGAGCGAAGAAGCACAGTATGAGCTGAATTTCTACCTTCCAAAGGGTTGTTACGCAACGGTTTTAATCGAAGAGATAGCAAAAAGAGAGATAAGGGAGTAAACAGATGAGCAGACATATCACTTCGGCAATTTCACAATGTTTTGGCAAATTTGCAAAAATGGAATTTCCAAAACCTATTCAAAATTTTATAAACAGATCTTATGTAAACATTATGGGGCTTGATATGAGTGAATTTCACTCTCCTGAGACTTATGGCACTCTAAATGCGCTTTTTACAAGAAAACTAGGAGAAGATAGAACTTATTCGCTGGATAGCGAGGATTTTATCTCTCCATGTGACTCTTGGATATCTGAGTGCGGAGATCTACAAGAGGAATATGCACTTCAGATTAAAGGGATGAGTTATAAAAGTGATGAACTGCTTGGCGAGCATTTCTCAAAAGAGGAGAGAAATCTGGTAAAAGACGGAACTTTTGTAAATTTCTACCTCTCTCCAAAAGATTATCATCGTTATCATATACCGACAAATTTAAAAGTACTAAAAACCGTTCATATTCCAGGTAAATTTTATCCTGTAAATTTGCCATCACTTAAAAAAAAGCTTAATCTTTTTATAGAAAACGAAAGAGTCGTTTTGCTGTGTGAAACGGCATCTAAAAAAAGATTTTATATGGTGCTTGTCAGTGCCTTAAATGTCGGTGTTATGCAGGTGTCTTTTGAGCCAAAAATCAAAACTAATGCCGATGCGCTAAAGAGCAGTGCATACAGTTATGATAACATGTACTTAAATAAGGGTGATGATTTTGGTTGTTTTGAAATGGGTTCTACCATTGTTATTTTGGCAGAGAAAGATATGTTGAATCTTACTATCAAAGTAGGTGAGAGTGTTAAGTACGGACAAACGATAGCAAAAATTAGATAATACTGCTTGTTGTAACAACCTCTTGGAGGGTGCATCATGTTTAAAAAAAGTTTAAAGTTTATTGTTTATATTTTTATAGCAGTTGCAGTCGTAACAGGATATAAATATATCAGTACTCATATAAATAAGCCTATAGTTTCCAAAGGTTTTGCTTTTGGAAACGGCAGAATTGAATCTGAAGAGGTCGGTATTGCGGCAAAAATAGCAGGCAGATTGATTCAAATCTATGTAAATGAGGGCGATATCGTCGAGCAGGGTCAGATGCTTGCTAAATTAGATACAAATGAGCTGGAAGCGAAGTTAAAGCTCTTTAATGCTCAGATACAGCAGGCAAAAGAGAGCAAAAATTACTCTTTGGCGATTGTAGAGCAAAAACAAAGCGAATTTGCTTTGGCAAATGAAAATTACTTAAGAGCAAAAAATCTTTTTGAAAAAAAAGCCATCTCATTGCTTCAGTATCAACAAGAAGAGAGTGCTTATAAATCTGCAAGAGCTGCACAAAAAGCTGCAAATGCAAATGTGGCTCAAGCAAATGAAGCTATAAATGTTGCTATGGCTCAAGCTGAGACTATTAAAGTAAATATAGCTGATAGCACGCTTTATGCCCCAATAAAAGGGAGAATTTTATATAAGCTTGCACAAAACGGTGAGATCATAGGAAGCGGTAAGAATGTATTGATTATGCTTAATTTACTAGAAACATATATGACGATTTTCCTGCCGACATCTGAAGCAGGCGTTGTTAACTACGGTTCAGAGGTAAGGATAATTTTAGATGCACTGCCAAATATTGCCATTCCTGCCAAAGTTACGTTTGTATCTCCAAAAGCACAATTTACACCAAAGCAAATAGAAACGCAAGATGAGAGAGAAAAGCTTATGTTTCGCATCAAAGCGACAATTGATTATAACCTCTTGAAAAATCATATTGAAGATGTAAGAACCGGACTACCGGGGGTTGCTTATATTCGTTTAGATAAAACACTAGAGTGGCCTAAAAACTTGAGCAATTTGCCAAAGAGTTATGTAGAAACATCGAAGTGATATGAATTTTATAGCTAAAATAAAAGATCTCTCGCACCGATACGGAGATAAATTAGCTTTAGATACGCTCTCTTTAGATATTCCGGCAAGCTCTATGGTTGCTTTTATCGGACCTGACGGCGTCGGAAAATCGACTCTTCTTTCTATTATCGCAGGTGTCCGTAAAATTCAAAGCGGAAGCGTAGAAGTTTTTGGCGGCAATATTGATAATGTCTCATTTAGAAAAAAAGTGTCTCCGCGTATAGCCTACATGCCTCAAGGGCTTGGAAAAAATCTCTACATGTCTCTCTCTGTATATGAAAATATTGAGTTTTTTGGCAGGCTTTTTGGGCTTGAAAATAAAGAGCGAAAGATTAGAATCGATGAACTTTTAAAAAGTATTGGGCTTTATGAGTTTAAAGATAGATTTGCAGGCAAACTCTCCGGTGGGATGAAGCAAAAACTCGGGCTTTGCTGTGCTTTGATTCATGATCCGGATTTGCTTATACTTGATGAACCCACAACAGGTGTTGATCCGCTCTCCAGAATGGAGTTTTGGAAGTTAATTGAGCGCATCAGAGAGAGTCAAAAAGGCATGAGCGTGCTTATAGCTACCGCGTACATGCAAGAAGCCGAGCTTTTTGACTACACAATAGCCATGAATGAGGGTAAAATTCTTGCAAACACTACACCAAAAGAACTTTTAAAAATCACTGACACAAACAATATAGACTCCGCATTTATAGAGCTTTTGCCAAAAGAGCAAAGAAGAGATTGCAATAATTTGAAAACTCATCTTAAAAGTCAGATACAAAAAGATATCTTGGCAATTGAAGCTACAAACCTGACTATGAAATTTGATGATTTTATAGCTGTGGATAATGTAAGTTTTCAAATCAATCAGGGAGAAATTTTTGGTTTTTTAGGTTCTAACGGGTGCGGCAAAACTACAACCATGAAAATGCTCACTGGTCTTTTAGTTCCAACGCATGGAAATGTCAAACTCTTTGGCAACTCTATAATAGAGAATAATTTAGAGATGAGAAAAGATGTCGGCTACATGACACAAGCTTTTTCACTTTACAATGAGTTAAGCATAAAGCAAAATCTGCTTCTACATGCACAGCTTTACCAAATAGAGAGCAAACTTATCGGAGCAAGGGTAGAGGAGATGCTCGAGAGATTCTATATTAAACAGTATGAAGAGAGTCTTGCGCAAGATTTACCGCTTGGAATCAAACAGAGGCTCTCTTTGGCGGTTGCCGTTATCCATAAACCAAAAATGCTTATACTTGATGAGCCGACTTCCGGCGTTGACCCGATATCAAGAGATATGTTTTGGAACTTTTTGATTGACCTTGCTAGAGAAGATGGGGTAACCATCTTTATATCCACCCATTTTATGAATGAAGGAGAACGATGCGACAGAGTCTCTTTGATGCATCAAGGCAAAGTTTTGGCAAGCGACACTCCAAAAGCTCTGGCACTCTCAAAAGATAAAAATAACTTAGAAGAAGCTTTTGTAGAGTATCTACATGTAGCAATGGATAAAGAGGAGCATTCGGATAAAACTATCGCAATAGAGAAAAGTAAATATAAAGAGAACTCAGGATTTTTCTCACCGCTTCGGTTTTTCGGCTATGCCTGCCGTGAGTCGCTAGAACTCATTAGAGACCCTATCCGTTTAGTGTTCGCACTTTTGGGAACTATTATTTTGATGTTTGTAATGGGTTATGGAATCAGCATGGATGTGGAAGATTTGAAGTTTTGTGTTCTCGATAACGACCAGAGTCCGCAGAGCAGGGAGTATATAGAGTATATTTCAGGTTCAAGATACTTTTTACAGCAAGAGAATCTTGTCTCATACTCTCATCTGGATGAGAAGATGAAGAGTGGTGAAATTGCCATTGCCATAGAGATACCGCCAAATTTTGGAAGAGATTTGAAAAAAGGAGTTGGTACAGAAATCGGCGTATGGATAGATGGAACACTTGCTTTTAGGGCAGAGACCATGCATGGGTATATCGAGGGGCTTCACAGCAGCTACTTAAGCGAGCTCTCAGATGTAAAAGCCCCTTCTTTAGTTTCCATTGAGATGCGATACCGCTACAATCAAGATTTTAAGAGTATTTACTCCATGGTTCCGGCAGTTATACCTATGCTTTTAATTTTCATACCATCCATTTTAATGGCACTTAGCGTAGTAAGAGAGAAAGAGTTGGGTTCTATCACAAATTTTTATGCCACACCTGTTACAAAGCTGGAGTTTTTACTCGGCAAACAGCTGCCATACATAGTTATAAGCATGATTAGTTTTATTGGGTTGATACTATTTGCTCTTTATATTTTTAAAGTTCCTATTGCCGGAGATTTTACAGTTCTTTTTTTTGGAGCTTTGCTTTATGTAACGGCGACAACAGGTATCGGGTTCCTAATGTCTTCTTTTGCAAAAACCCAAATTGCGGCACTTGGCGGAACAGCAATAGCAACAATGCTCCCGACTGTAAGCTTTTCAGGACTAAGAGACCCTGTAAGTTCATTGGAAGGCGTAGGCGCATTTATAGGCAATATTTTTCCTGCAACCTATTTTATCAATATCAGCAGAGGAATTTTTAGTAAAAATGTCTCTTTAGATGGGCACTATTTTGACTTTTTCGCACTTAGTTTATCGATACTTGTTATTACCGCTTTAAGTCTTCTGCTACTTAAAAAACAGGAAAAATAGTGTTAAAACATCTTTTAATTATTTATCGCTTGTTTCTTAAAGAGCTGATAACACTCTTTAGAGATAAAATTATGTTTTTCTTTATCATCTACTCTTTTAGTGTGGCAATTTATATTGGAGCTGCAGAGTCTTCAACAGAGCTAAACAATGCTCCCATAGCATTTGTGGATGAGGATAAATCTGTGCTTTCTCAAAGAGTTATGGACTCCTTTTACAAACCAAGATTTATGACACCAAAACTTATCTCTTATGATGAGATAGATAGAGGAATGGACGCTGGCATCTATACGTTCGTAGTCATTATTCCAAGCGGTTTTGAAAAAAACATCTTAAAAGAGGAGAGTGTGGAGGTGCAGTTAAATATCGATGCGACAAGAATGACTCAAGCAGGAATCGGAGCAGGGTATATCTCGGCTATTATTACGCAAGAGGTAAATACTTTTTTCCATAAAACTACTCCTGCATCGCCAATTAATTTAGTCACAAGCTACAAATACAACCCTAATTTAAATAGCAGCTGGTTTGGAAGCATAAACGAAGTTATCAGCAATATTATGATGTTTTCTATTTTACTTGCCGGTGCATCTTTGATGAGAGAAAAAGAGCATGGGACAATTGAACATCTTTTAGTTATGCCTATTAACGCTGCCGAGATTATGCTCTCAAAAATTTTATCTACTGTGCTTGTTATTATAGTAGGAGTAATTTTTTCACTTTTTATAGTAGTGGAAATGTTTTTAAATGTTCCTATAGCAGGCTCCCTCACTCTGTTTTTATTTAGCACTGGTTTACTTCTATTTTCTACAACATCAATGGGGATATTTATGGCAACTATCACAAAATCAATGCCGCAATTTGGGATGATGTTTATTTTGGTAGTTTTACCGCTTTTAATGCTCTCCGGCGGAATCACTCCATATGAGAGTATGCCTGAGATTTTGCAATATGTTATGTACCTTTCGCCTACTACCCATTTTATGGAGGTAGCACAAGCAATACTCTTTAGAGGAGCCGGTATTGAGATTATTTGGAAAAATTTAGTTGCGATATTTTTTATAGGTCTACTCTTTTTTATCTTTGCACTGCTTGCTTTTAAAAAAAGTTTGGAATTGAAAAATTAGAAGATTTAAAGTGCAATTTAATAAAGAACATCATACAATAGGGCATATATTTATACAAAAAGATTAAGAGGTATACGTTGAAAATTTTGATAGTCGATGATTCAAAGATTGGTAGAATGAGTGTTATCAAAAGCCTTAAAATCGTTAAACCGGATGCTGAACTGTTTCAAGCGGCAAATGGGCTTGAGGCGGTAGAAATTTTTAAAGAAGAGAAGCCTCATGTTGTTTTTTTAGATTTAACGATGCCTGTTATGGACGGCTATGAAGCACTTAAGCATATCATGTCTATAGACAAAGAAGCTCAAGTTATCGTTGTAAGCGCAGATATCCAAAGTGAAGCAAAGCTAAGAGTTTTGGTGGCAGGGGCTAAAAATATGTATCCAAAACCTATTAACGACGAAAAAATGTTACAAATTTTTGAGCAAGATTTATTGCTATAAAGGTGGAAGTATTGAATCTAGAATTTAATGAAGATCAGATTGATGCGTTAAGAGAGTTTATGAATGTATCTATTGGTGCAGCTACTGCGAGTTTGGCAAATCTACTAGATGCTTTTGGGACTATGCATATTCCAAAAATTGAAATTTGTGACAGCAGTGAACTAAGTCAAAAGATAGAATCTACTATTAATCTAGAATCAATGTACTATGCTACAAAACAGCTCTTTACAGGCAAATTTGGCGGAGAGTGCATGTTTATTATAAGCGAAGAGTCCGCAAGAAATCTAGGTAAACATCTTTATAAAGCAACTACTCCCTCTAGAGATGATATCAGTGACGCTGTTATAGAACTTACAAATATATTAACATCAACAATAGTGAGCAGATTGACACAGGAGCTGGATACTCAGGTGCAGTTTTTTGTTCCATCTTCTCAGTTTATAGATGCACACTCTATAGTCAATAGTGAAGATGTTGCCGATTACTCTAAAATTATTATAATCAGTACTATTTTGGATTTTAAAGATCAGAAGATAAACGGTAATATTTACATACTCACAAAAGATGAAGCCATAAAGAGCTTAAAAGTGTTAATAGATAAAAAAATAGAAGAGATTTACGGATGATGGAAATCAAATACCCTGATGTGTTACTGGATTCACTTGAAAATGGTCATATGATAATTGATGATAAGTTTATAGTAAGTTACTGGAATAGATGGCTTGCCATAAACACACAAATCTCAAAAGAGGAAATCATAGGAAGGAAGTTGGATGAGTTTTATCCAAATATAAACTATAAAGTACTTCACAGAAAAATTAAGACGGCGCTTCTTATAAATACTCCCTCTTTTTATGATACAAATAGTAACGTTAAATTTATACCGATGAATCGGAACAAGGTAACAACATCTTCGCTTATGCTTATGCAGCAGCAGGTTACAATTTCACCTTACATAGCATGTGAAAATAAGGTTATGGTCTCCATTTATGACATAAGTGAACTATTTGAAGCAAAAATCTCTCTTAAAAAAGAGATAGAAAAAGTAAATAAACTAAATGATAAACTAGAAGCAGATCAAGAGATAATAGATAAAAACATAATGATGATGAGGACGTCTTTTGATGGGGTTATTATTGATGTAAGTACATTTTTTTGCCAGTTTTTTGAATTTAAAAAAGATTTTATTTTAGGTAAAAACATATCTACTTTTAAACAAGATGGCGGCTTTAGTACAACTTATAAAGAGTTGTGGGAGACGATTATAAATAAAAAATGCTGGAGCGGTGAGCTAAAGTTGAAAACATATAAAGGTGAGGAAAAGTGGGTTCAATCAAGAATTACTCCTATTCTTGATAGCGATGGAGAAGTGCTTGAATTTAGCGCCGTTTATCATGATATAACAAATGAGAAGCTTCTTGAGGAGCTATATATCACAGATCCGCTTACTAAACTCTACAATCGTGCCCATTTTGACGAAGTTGTAAATTTTATAGTAAAACACCAAAGAAAAGCAGATACTGACTTTGTTTTAGTAATTACAGATATAGATCATTTCAAATCAATCAACGATACATACGGACATCAGGTCGGGGATGAAGCTCTCATCAGTGTTGCAAACACTCTAAAAGATTCATTAAGAGAGGATGATCTTATTGCTAGATGGGGTGGTGAAGAGTTTGTTATCATGCTTAAAAACGTAACTCTCGATGAGGCAAAAATAATCATAGAAAAAGTAAGAGCAAGCGTAGAAAAAAATAAAATAAACGATACAATAAGCGTAACTGCCTCTTTTGGTATTACAAAATATATCCTCGGCGAAGACATCAAAAAAACATTCAAAAGAGTTGACGATGCCCTTTATGAAGCAAAAAAAAGCGGTCGCAACAGGGCAATCTTAAAATAAAACTAAGAGTTGTAAATCTTTAGTTTTATCAAAAGTTTATCATTTTCTTTGTAAATATCTAAATCACTTAGCATAGGTTGTCTAAGTTTTATTAAACTTCCTTGAACCGAGTGAAGCGTATGAAGAAATGTTTGAAACATAGGTACTACAATATAGTCAATCTTCTCTTTTTTAATAACATTTGCAAGTGCATCGACAACACAGTAATAGGCTCTCTTGTTTATGGATCTTTGAATAAGGTAATCATGCATAATTTGTATATTTTTCTCTAATATACTTTTGTCTTCTTCACTCAAAATCATATTTTCATGAGCTCTTTTAACCATATGCTCTATATCATCTTCTACATTATGGTTTTGAACGTTTATTAATTCATCAATGTTCGAACAATGTACACGCAACTCACGCAAAAGTTCATCATTTGATAGTCTTTGTGTTTTTATGTCATATGTATAGATTTTATCTTTTATATACTCATGATTTAGAGATTTTAAAATTTGAACCGCAACATTTAAATAGACATATTTATCCTCTTTATTGTTGTCAAACTCTATGCCTCTATGGGAAATAATTGGCTTTGGACCTGCATATTTTAAGTTCATTTTAAAATCCTCTCTTGTGAAAATTATTTTTTATACATTAAATCTAAAGTGCATGATGTCACCGTCTTGCACGATATACTCTTTGCCCTCAAGTCTCATTTTTCCTGCATCTTTTGCTTTTGCCTCACCGCCGCAAGCAATAAAATCACTGTAAGCGATAACCTCTGCACGGATAAAACCTTTCTCGAAATCATTGTGGATTACGGCTGCGGCTTTTGGTGCGGTTGTGTTTTTACGAATCGTCCATGCACGCACCTCTTTTACGCCTGCCGTAAAGTAGCTCATAAGACCTAGTTTGTCAAAACCTTTTTGTATGATTTGGCTAAGTCCTGACTCTTCTACTCCAAGAGAACTTAAAAATTCGGCTGCTTCTTCATCTTCTAAACCGACAAGTTCTTCTTCTATCTTTGCACAAAGCTTTATAAGTTCACAGTTATTTTTAGCGGCATGATCTTTTAGTTTTATAACAAAATCGCTATCTTCAACCAAACCATCCTCATCTACATTTGCCCCGTACATGATCTCTTTGCCTGTTAAAAGCCTTACTTCATTATTGAGCTGTTTATACTCATCCGTATCTGATTTAGGAAAATTTCTAGCCAGATTGCCATCAGCCAGATACTCTAAAAGCTCCTCAGCCAAAACCAAGAGAGCAGCTGCATTTTTATCTGTTTTTGCCTGTTTTTTTAGTCTGTCGGCTCTATTTTGTAAAACTTCTATGTCAGCTAAAATAAGTTCGCCCTCAATAATCTCAACATCTCTAAGCGGATCTATGCCCACTTCAGTATGAACTATGTTGTCATCTTCAAAACATCTAACGATATGTAAAATAACTTCCGTTTCACGAATATTTGATAAAAATTTGTTTCCTAAACCCTCACCTTTACTCGCACCCTTAACTAAACCTGCTATGTCTACAAAATCAAGTGTTGAGTGTTGAATTCTCTCAGGATTTACTATTTTTGCAAGCTCCGTGAGTCTAATGTCAGGAACGGGAACGATTGCTTTGTTTGGCTCTATCGTACAAAACGGGTAATTCGCCGCTTCTGCATTTTGCGCTTTTGTGAGTGCGTTGAAAGTTGTTGATTTACCTACGTTTGGAAGTCCTACAAGACCGATACTTAAACCCATAATTGACCTTTTTTAGTTCATATAAATTATGAAATAGTATCAAAATATTGCTTAGTATATAGATAAAAAAGAGTAATGTTTTTTTAAAAATAGTATCCTACATGTGCAGAGATAGAGTGGTCGCTTGCCGAAGAGCTTAATCCATAGTCATAATAAGCACCTATAAACCAGTTTGGATCTATGTCTAAAGAGTAGCCGATTCCAAGCGTTTGGATTGTTTTAATATTTTTATATATACTATCGCTGCTGCTGTATGATATGTTACATGTAGCATTTGAATTTGGGATATATCCGACACCAACGTTAAAATATTTAGTATTTTGATATGTCAGTATAGGGCGATCTTTGTCGTTTATCCAAGTGTAGCTATAGCCGCCAAAAAGATAATTTCTCTCGCTAATGCTATACTCAAAATTGACTGATCCTCTATAATCAAGTGCTTCATTGTTATATCCACTCTCATACGTCGGCAATGTGATACCGCCTCCAAGATTTAATGATAAATACTCAGTTGAGAGAAATTTGTAAAAGAGGTTTAAAACAGTATCATCCCATCCTTTTTCTTTGCTTGCAGATGTATAGGAACGGTAGTAGGAAGCTATTCCTTGAAAATACCATTTGTCAAAATAGATATCTGTTTGAACATAAGAGTTAATCGTATCCGCACTCTGTTGTGATGAGTAGTTTATTTGCGAATATCCGCTGCCAAAAACAATATCATAAAAGATCTCTCTTTTTCCGCTTTTTATGCTGCATCCATCATAGTCAACTAAATCACTCAGCGGTGTTTGGGTGCATTTGTCATAATCATCTTCCACTCCATCCATATCACTATCCGTGTAGGCAATGGCAGACGATATTATCACATAAAGAGTGAAGAAAGCTCTTTTCACTATTTTGCACCTTGATTTTTTTGCTGAGGCGTGCATATACTTTTAGGTTGAGTCTGTCTTGTATTGTTAAATCCGTCTTGATTCATTCTGTGTTGCAAATAATTTTGTGATCTGTTTTTTGATTGCTGCATATTTCCTTGAAGCATTTGCAGTGCCGCAGATCTCTCATTTTCATTCATAGCGGCAATCTGTGTTTTTAGACGATTCATCATCTCTACTCTTTCATGCCCTTTGGCTGCTTTTATGGCTTCGATCTGCTCATTTATGTCATCAGCACTACTAACGCTAAGAAGAGCAAAAAAGAGTATGATTGAGTAAAATTTTATAGCCATAATTTATCCTTTTATAAGTAAGTATCTCAAAAAATTAGTGAAGCATTAGTTTATCAAAATGGAGAATAAAAAGAGTTCCTTTTGAGATCTCACTCTCTACTTCAATGGTGATTTTCAGCTCATCGCAAAATTTCTTAACGATGTGCAAACCGATACCGATACCTCTCTCTTGTTCCTTGTAAAAACGCTCAAAAACCCGTTTTGTATCTAAAATGCCTCTTCCGCTGTCTTTGATCTGAACTGCTTTTTTGTTCAAATCTATAACGACTTCTACAAAACCCTCGGGCTTGTTATACTTTGCAGCATTGCTTAGAAGATTGTCTATGATGCGTACCATAGCATCACGATTTACATGTAGCAAAAATGTTTCATTATTGAGAGAAAATTTGATATTCGGATAGAGTTTGCCAAACACTAAAATTCTATCTTTCATAAGCAGATACAAATCAATATCATCTTTTTGATATTCATGTTCTTCAAGATAACTTCGCAAATTATCTCCAAGCGATATGATAGTATCGATACTTTGAGATATTCTTTTAACTTTTCTCTCATCTCCATGCGCAACATTAAGGCGACTGACATTTAGACGCAAAGCAGAGAGTGGAGTGCCAAGATCATGCAAAATATCACGACTAAACTCTTCTGTAAGGTGCAAAGCCCTCTTAAGCGGATAGAGTGCATAAAATGAGAATAGTATGGAGACTATAAAAATAGCAATAAGTCCTAAAAAATAGTGTTGTAAAACTGTAAATTTAGCACTGTCTAAATATGTTTTATACTCTTCATCCCCTAGGCTCAACTTAAGTGCATATGTATCATTTTTTGGAATAGAAAAAAGAGCAAAAAGCTCTATAGGGGACTCTTGGAGCTGGTAGAGACTGTTTGAATCCAGTGGCACAAAATCAAACTGGTACTCACTACATTTGAGCGTATAACTGCAGATTCGCATCTCGTTATAGATTTTTTCTTCTATCTCATGTTTGAGTTTAAAATATTCCAAATATGCTAGCACTCCACTCAAAAGAGCCAAAGAGATAAAAAAAACTCCAAAGCTTTTTAAAAACGATTCCCTCTCAGCTCTTCTCAATGCGGTATCCTATGCCACGAATGTTTTGAATCTCCCACTCAGTAGTAGATTTGAGTTTATTTATTGCTACACGCAACGCACTATCGCTTGGGTGTTCCATAAGATCAAAAAGAGACTCTTTACTTAGCGTTCGTCCGATATTTGTTATAAATAGTCGTAAAAAAGGAAGTTGCACATCTCCTAAAGATAGGAGTTTGCCATCTTTTTTTACTTCATTATTTTGTGGGTTATAGCTAATTTTTCCATAAGAGACAGGAGACTCTTTACGCAAAAATCTCGCTTCAATCCTTAGCAATAGCTCCTCTGGATAAAAAGGCTTTTTTATATAATCATCCGCACCGACCTTAAATCCTTTTGATAATGCAGCCATATCGCTCATGGCACTGATAAAAATAGTCGGCGTTAAATCATCAGCGCCACGAAGTTGCTCAACCAGATCAAAACCGTTTATCTCAGGAACATTTATATCAAAAATATAGAGATTATAACCGTTTTCAAAAGTAGCATCGCAAGCCGCTTGTCCATCTCTAACCCAATCAACCGTATAACCGGCTTCCAAGAGTATCTCATGGATGCTCTCGCCGAGTATAAGATCATCTTCCATCAGTAAAATAGTCGTTTTGACTCCCTTAATAAAACATTAAGCAATAGATTGAAATCCGCTTAATTGGTTTGCCGAGCAATTAATCTGCACCTGACCAATTAAAGTTATGAGTGCTGAATCAATTGTATTTTGCAGATCTGTAATATCAGTATCAACGGTTGAAGCAGAAACTTGAACTAGCAACTGATCGTAAAGAGCTTGTATATCAGTATTGGCATATACACCTATATCGCTAGATAATTTACTTGTATCGACTCCAAATTTTAGAGCATTTGATAACATTCTATCATAACTGTATTGTTCCGAATTTGAAATAGTATCAAAAGTAGAGATGCCTGTTTGTTCAAACAGCGCATCATAAATATCACGAGCCATTTTTTCTTCTTCAATCATAAAAAGAAGTGAATCTGTTCGGGTTTGATCAAGGGTGAAATTTTGAAAGTTACCTTGATTAGCCCCATTTTGTGTAAATGAACGTTGTCCTCTTGCCATAATAAATCCTTTTTTATAATGTGTACTATACTATTAAATATTTATTTACGCATAAATATCAACTAAGTTTCCAGAGTCTGTTTTTTGTTCTTCAAATGAAGACAATAGATCAAAAAGAGTTTGTGACAACTCTTCAGACGAAAGTGAGACTACATCTATTTTTGCCATCTCTGTTTTAAAAGATTGACGATCCGCTGATGAGAGTGAAGCCATTTGTTCACGAACGGCAGTTCTGTCTTGTGGTGCGAGAGATTGCATCATCTCTCGCATTCCTTCGCCATTTGAGCCTCCGCTACCGTCCATTTTTCTCATTTGCATTTGCTCTGTTGAACCGATTTGCATGTTGTTATCCTTAAATTTTATTTTTTAGAAAAAGATATTTGCCATTTTTTCCAGCCAATTTTCAATCTCTTCTAGCAACATTATCTACCACCGCGATACTGTTTTCCACCGCCGGTTCCGTTGCCGCCGCCTTGTCTGGTTTGTGTGCCGGTTCCGTCTTGTGAACCGGATCTGCTTTGACGCATACTCTCTGATGCTGTTTTTCTTTCTTCGGGACTTAGTGCCTGCATGCGTGATTGCATCTCGCTTTTATATGCGCTGCGATCAGCTTCTGCAACCGTTCCTCGAGATGCCTTAAGCTCATCTGTACTCATAGCACTGTAATCAACTGCAAATACAGCAGCAACACTTAAAATAATCAAACTAATCTTTCTCATATTAACACTCCTAAATTTTAGATAGTGAAATTATGAGTTATTTGCATTAGTGAAGTGTTAGCGATTTGTTCTATTCTCTCAATGCCTCTCGTGAAGCCTTGTCTACAAGAGTGAAATATCTATCCACCACATCTTTATCTTCCATTTTTTTATGACCTTTTACTTTTATAAAGTCGCAATCATATAGATCTGTTATTTCATAAAATTTTTTGTAGAGTTCATGATTTTTTATAAGAGTATTTTTTTTAGTCATGTAGTTATTTTTTTTTAGCCGATTCTCTCGCGCTTTTAAAGTTATGATATTTTGGCAATCGGTATAAACGATGATTTTTAAGTTTGTTGTCGGTATCTCGCTAATAGCCCATAAAAAAGCCTCAAGTTCGAGCTTAGAGGATGTGGTGTTTTCAAATCTTTTTGTTTTTACGTCAAGTTTAGAGATGGGAGCTTCCAACTCATATTCACCCAAGAGCAAGTATGCGCCGTAGCCGATGCTTGTTTGAGGATCTACGCTTGCATCGGTAAATAAAAAAATAGTGGGTTTATCTATGGCAACATACATGTAAAGCGTTTTCCCTTATATTAACTTAAAGGCTATTAGACTTATCGCCATTACAAGCATACCGATTGTTATGCCTACTATCGTCGTATGCGCATTTCCGTAAACTCTTGCAGCAGGCAAAAGCTCGTCAAATGATATATATACCATTATGCCCGCTACCATTCCAAAAGTTATGCCGAGTGTCGCTTCACCCATAAACGGAAAAAGCAGGAAAAAGCCGACAACTGCACCGACCGGTTCTGCCAGTCCTGAGAGCGTTGCATACCAAAATGCACTTTTTTTGTCTCCTGTTGCATGATATATCGGCAGAGATACCGCCATGCCCTCAGGTATGTTGTGAATTGCAATTGCAAATGCGATGGTGATACCGATATTTGGATTATCCAGAGCCGAGATAAAAGTGGCAAAACCCTCGGGAAAGTTGTGTATGCCGATAGCCAATGCAGTAAATATTCCGGTTCGCTTGAGTGAAGAGTTTTTTAAAACAGAGCTTTCGGTTTGCGGCTTTAGTTCCAAGAGTTCGCTGCTGCTTTTTGTCTCATGCGGATTTACATCATCTGGAATAAAATGGTCTATCAACGCACTGAGTGCAATTCCGGCAAAAAAAGATAAAACGGCTAAAGACTCGCCGATTAAGCCATTTGCATAGAGCTGACTAAAAGCGTCTTTTGATTTGTCTAAAATCTCCACAAATGAGACATAAATCATAACCCCTGCAGAAAATCCCATACCGATAGACAAAATAGTATAGTTTTTACTTTTTGAAAAAAATGCCAACGCTGCGCCTACGGACGTTGACAACCCTGCAAAGAGAGTGAGCATAAAAGCAAATAATAGAGTTTCAACTGATAAGTCTTGCATGAAGTGATTATAGCAAATTTTTTATTTTTGACTTTATAATATTTAAAAACGACATAACCTTGCATTATAGTTTGGTATGATTGTCAGGATATTTTATAAGGCAAAAGCGATAAAATGAAAAACCATGACAAAATAGCTACAAGATTGGCACAGATTTTAAACAAACTTAACTCAGGCGAACGCTTTAGCGTCGAAGAGCTGGTCGAAGAGTTTAGCGTAACAAGCAGGACTATTCAAAGAGATTTAAACGAACGCTTATCTTATCTTCCTCTTAAAAAAGAGAATAATCTCTATTATCTTGAAGAGTATTATCTAGGAAAACTTAATTTTAATGATATAAAAAATTTTGCGGCTCTAAGCGGAGTGCGTGATCTTTTTCCGTCTCTCAAAGAGGATTTTTTAAAAAATATACTTGATGCAACCATAAATCAAGCCTATCTTATCAAAGGTCACAATTATGAAGATGTGAGCAGTGATACGGAAACTTTTTTACGCATAGAAATAGCGATTGTAAATCATACTATTGTTGAGTTTGTGTACAACGACAAGCCAAGAGCAGTTAAGCCTTACAAGCTGGTAAACACTAAGGGTATCTGGTATTTAGCCGGAGTTGAAGATGACAAGCTCAAAACTTTTTCTTTTAAAAAAATGTCCAAAGTCGTAGATACGGATTTAGAATTTAAAATCGAAAATGAGATATTGGAGAGTATAAAAAACAGTGACAATAGTTGGTTTAGCTCAGAACCGATAGAAGTAGTCATAAAAGTGGATGTGGAAGTTTCAGCCTATTTTACAAGAAGAAAAATTTTGCCAAATCAAACAATCGTTAAAGAATTGGCGGAGGGCGGTTTGCTAGTTTCCGCAAAAGTAGCATTTGATGAGGAAATTTTAAAACTTGTAAGATACTGGATACCGCATGTAAAAATCATCTCTCCCGCATATCTGCAAGAAAAGTTAGAAGAGAGCTTAAAAAAATATCTAAATTTATAAAAACGACACAACCGTACAGGAGCTATTGTTAAAATTATGCTTGTTAAACAAAGGAACTATTTTGATTGATACCGTACTTTACATTTTAAATAGAGTTTTGTTTAGCGTAGCGGTATTCACGACTTTTATAGTTTTTATAGTTGCTACGGGATGTGTCGGAAGCACGGTTTTGATAGATACGCTTACTAAAGGTAAGTTGTTTAAAGAATATGAGTAAGTAACACAAATAGTTATTGAATGTAAAAAAAAATGATTTTATATAAATTTTAAGTACAATACATAAAAAAAGGAGTATAAAAATTATGGTAAAAACAAAAATTATTAGTTCTTCAGCTGTCATATTGCTACTTTTATCAACTAGTACAATGGTTAATGCAGGTACATGGGAAAATACTAAAGAGTATGGAAACAAGGCGATGTTTTGGAAAAATAAACATTTAGAAGATATAGATTTTAAACATATTTATCCAAAAAAATTTTATAAAAAAAGTTATTTTGGTTTTGCAGTAACCGGTACAGTTATTGTTGCGAGTGGAGCATTTATATATTTTACGGCTGGAGCAGGGGCACCGGTTGCCGCAACAGGGACAAGTGCTGTGGCAAGTTGGGTAGCTGGTGGTGGAGCTGGATCTTATATGGCAGGGTTGTCAACAATAGGAAGTTGGTTTGGTGGAAATGCTATACTTGGTGCAGCTCTTTTAAATGGAATTTCTGTTGGTACAATAGGTGGCGGTGCAGCATTTGGTACATTGTCAGTTTTAGGTAAAGTAGGTGTTATGGCTTCTGTTACAGCAATCGGCTTAGATGGTGTTGCTTATTTTTCAAATCCTGAAACTAAAAATTTAGAATACAAAGTAAAAGTTTCTATTCCTAAAAATATTGGTAGTAAAGACACGAGACAACTAGTTGATAATATATATGATACAGAAGAAAAAATAAATGAGGCATTTGAAATTGCCGATAAAGCAAAACAAAAAGCATTTTTAGAACTTAAATCAGAATACAATAAAAATGCTATTGAACTTTTAAAACAAAAATTACAAAAAGAAGACAATCAAGAAGACTTGATAGTTTTAGGAATTATTGCTTGGAACAATAGTGAATATAAACTATTTGATGAAGCCATGAGTAAAATCGATGTTTCTAAGTTAAGCAATACAGGCTTTTTAAACTATCTCTATGCTTTACAAAGTTTATCAAAGGGTGATACGGAAAAAACTTTTGCTTATTTAGATAATTCTAAAGATGAAAATAAGTACGCATTAGAACCTATTATTTTGTATATTAATGTATTGGGAAATAAAGATTTTATAAGAAATGAATCTAAAATCGAATCATTGGTAAAACATGCGGAAGAAAATTTTGATAGCGATAAATATAATACAGCATACTCTTTGGTAGGAGTTTATTATAGAACTGCAACATTTTATTTCAATAATAAAAGATACGCTAAAGCAGAGGAATATTATAAAAAAGCAGAAGACAACCTTGGCTTAATGCAAAAACATTTCTTCGGTAAAGAGCTTAAACATACGATTAGCTTAGGTATTGCTAATTCACTATATATGCAAAATAAAACATCAAACGCAGATACAATGTATAACGATATCATCAAAGATATAGACGAAAAGAATCTTGATGAAAAAAATAATATAACCGAACAATATTTGGGAAGTAAAAAATGAAAATAATCGTATTTATTATCCTGGGAATAAATATACTCTTTGCCAATGCCTTAAGTTTGGTAGATGATAGTGTCAAATATATAAAAAACGCTAATAGTTTGTCGGAAAGCCAAGTTCTTAAAGTATGCAAATTAAGCAAAGTAACGCAACAACATTTGGTGTTGTCAAAAACAGATAATGTTCAAGATTTAATGGCTTTAGCCGTCAATGAAAATAGAGTTAATTTTTCAGAACAATTTAAATATGTTGAAGCGTTTAAAAATCTTGAAAGCGGAGATAAATTACTTTTAAAATGCTTAAAAAATTCAACATGTGATTTAGAAAATTTTACTGATTTAATGCAAAAGTCGCCTTTGCATGTTCAAATTGCTCTAAAGTATCCAAATATGACATTAACGCACATAAATCAAAAGATAGGCAGTATTAATGAAAATATAATGAATAAATATTTTCAATCTACTGGATGGAAGAAGATAGAAGGTGAAGTCGGCAGAAATGGAATAGATGGTCTTTTTATAAAAAAAGAAAATGGTGTAATTGTAGATGTTCTTGTAGTTGAGAGTAAATATAACAAAAGTGGCTTACAGCATACGCAAAATGGTCAGCAAATGACGCAGCAGTGGATTTTAAGTAAAATAGAAAATTTACAAAAAAAATACCCCGAAGATGAAAACTATAATGTCATAAAAAGACATATAGAAAACAACAATCATAGAACACTTCTCTGGAATTTAAAAACCGAGAATGATAATTTAATAATTTCTCTTAAAAAAGTCAATGACGATATTGGAAAAGCTCAAACTCAAAATATAGTAGGGAATGAGAAAATGAAAATAAACTACAACGGCAATCAAAAAATTAGCATAAAAAATCCAAATAATGATTTTCATAAACAAGTTGTTGATTGGTATAAAAAGGAATTATTGTAAACTAAAAATAACAATATTTTGGATTTGTATATGCTTCTTAAACCTCAAATACCCATCCAACAAAGCTATGATATTTGCTTTGCCTACAGGGTTTTGAGAGTGTACTTTAAAAGAAAAATTATCTGCAAAGCAATAAGTGCCATTAATATCTGCTTCTACAAGCCACTTTGCAAAATCAAAGCCGCTTTTTAGAAGTTGCCCTTCATCATTCGCTCCCAAATCATGGTCAAACGAGATGTAACTCATGCAACCGTGTTTTTGGATCATAGTTATGGCTTCTTCATAGCTTCTGGCTATAAAATCGAACTCTTCCACAGGCACACGCAAATCATCTAAATATAGTTTCATTTTTTCCTCTTTTTTTTGTTTTTCTATAAAATCTTATTTTACCAATAGCTCCTGCACGGTTATGTCGCAAGATTTTTTATAACTTTGAAGATGAATGTTGGCGTAAAAGAGGTTATAAAGCCTGAAACATTATTAAGGGCTTTATTTATCAATCCATTTAAAAATGTCTAATATGGAAATTCTACTTTCGTCGAGTTCTACTAGATAAATTATTGTATAACCTTTGAAAATCATATCTCTAACATTCTCATCTTCGTTATGAATGGATGGTCAAAATTTATGTGGAAAGTTTGCTAAGTTGTTGATTTTGTTATCTAGGTCGCTTTTGAAGTTTAAAGCTCTGTTTTTACTATCTTTTGAAATGTAAGACAGTATGTTTTTGAGTGAATCTAAGTATTCTCTTTTTCGTACAATTGTCATCTACAGAGTCTTCATAAATTCATCTATCTCTTTATCGTATTCTTCTTGATTCAGTAATACAGTTTCGCCACTTTTTATCTCTTGGAGTGATTTTGCAACTCTTTTTTTTGCTTCTTCTTTTGTAATCGCAGGGTAGCCATCATCTAGAGAAAGCTTTACAAATTTTATAAAATCATTGATCAAACTTTGCGTGTCACTACCATATCTTGAAGCTATAAAACTTTCTATTTCCGGATTATTAATTTGGATGGTTTGCATGTTAAAACCCTTCTCTTAACTTTCTATATTGTAACATTATTCTTTTTATAAACGGTTACCATATGTATATGTGTTATTAAAACGAGTCCTTTTTTAGAGTTTAGGTTGGTGTAAAAGCAGTCGTGAAGCTTGAAACATTTTTATTAAAAATAAGTTACAATAACAAAATTAGGAGTTTTTATGCATACGATACAGCTAAATATTGACGATTCTATTTTTGATAAATTTATGGGTTTGCTTGAAATATTGCCAAAAGACAAAGTAGAAGTTACGATTCAAAGGGAGTATCCGTCCATCTCTTTTGAAGAAGCAAAACAAAAAGTTCAAAAGGCTATAAATAGCATTTCAGAAAATAAGGGCATCCCTTTAAATCAAGCTATAGAAAAAATCCTCCAGTCTTAAATGAACTACAATATCATTGTTGAGAGTGAAGCTTTAGAAGATTTACAAAACATTTATAGTTATATCTCTGAGCAAGATTCAAGAAACAAAGCAAGAAAATTTATCTTTGAACTTCAAAAAAAGATGAACTTGTTAAGCCAAATGCCTCATCGCTGTAGGAAAAGTTACTATATCGAAGATGAAGATACGAGAGATTTGATATATAAAAAATATACCATCGTCTTCAAAATCATTGAGCAAAATGTGCATATATTAACACTCTTTAGACAGAGAACTTTTTAAAATTCTAGAATAAAAAAATTTAACTTTTATACATCCTAAATCTCAAATACCCATCCAATAAAACTATGCTCTTATTTTATGCTATTTTTGAAATAAAATTTTGCTACATTATGTTATTATGCATTCATAATGAAGTTAAAAAAGGAGTAATTAATGGCAATAAAAGTAGCAATAAACGGGACGGGCAGAATAGGTATGATAGTGGCAAAGATAATCGCTTCAAGAGACGATATTGAGCTAGTAGCGATTAACACGACGGCGACGCCAGAAATGCTTGAGTATCTATTTAAATTTGACAGTGTTCATAAAGGTATAGATGCGAAAATTATTGATGAAAAAACCATAGAACTTGACGGTAAAAAAGTAGCGCTATTTGCCACACGCTCTCTTGATGAGTTAGATTTCGGTTCAGTCGGTGCAGAGCTTGTCATCGAGTGTACCGGTGCATTTTTAACGACTGCAAAAGCACAAAAGTATCTAAAAAACGGTGTTAAAAAAGTTGTCATGAGCGCTCCTGCAAAGGATGACACGCCTACTTATGTACTAAACATAAATACCGACAGTTACAAAGGTGAATCTATCATCTCAAATGCAAGCTGTACGACAAACTGTTTAGCTCCGATTTGTAAAGTTTTAGATGATGCGTTTGGAATACAAAACGGTCTTATGACGACGATTCACTCCTACACAAACGACCAAAATATACTGGATGTAAAACATAGCTCGGATATGCGTCGTGCTCGTGCTGCGGCAATAAACATGATTCCGACTACGACTGGTGCGGCAAAAGCCATAGGTTTGGTTATGCCTCACCTACAAGGAAAGCTAAACGGCTATGCGATGCGTGTTCCGACTCCGGATGTTTCAGTTGTAGATTTAACCGTAAATTTAAACAAAGATGTAACGAAAGATGAGATTAACGAGGTGTTTGCAAAAGCTGCAGAGGGAGCATTTAAAGGGCTTCTGGAAGTAGATAATGACAAAAGAGTCTCAAGCGACTTTATAGGCTCAACTTACAGTTCAACCTATATTCCCGACATGACAAGCGTTGTAGATAAACGATGTGTAAAAGTTTTGGCATGGTATGACAATGAGTGGGGATACAGCAGCCGTTTAGTAGACATGTGCGTGTTTGTAGGAAATAGAAAGTAATAATCTCGTAGCAATCTTTTTAAAAAAGTATAAGGAAAAAAATGAATCTATTTTCATACGATATAAGTGAAAAATTTACAAAAAGCGTTGCTTACTTCTCGATGGAGTTTGCGATAGATCAGGCACTTAAAATATATTCCGGAGGGCTTGGTTTTTTAGCAGGTTCTCACATGAGAAGTGTTTATGATTTAAAACAAGATGTAGTCGGAATAGGGCTTTTGTGGAGCTTTGGTTATTACGACCAGTCACGCAACGAAGATAGAACACTTAAACCGCACTACACAAGAAAGTTTTACTACTTTTTAGAAGAACTTGACGCAAAAGTTACGGTAAAAATAAATGATGTAAATGTTGTAGTGAAAGGCTTTTTGCTTCGTTGCGATGTTTTTGGAACTGCTCCTATGATTTTGCTCTCAACCGATACGGATGAGAATGACTACCTCTCTCGAACTATTACACATAAACTTTATGACGGGAATGAGAGAACAAGGGTAGCACAAGAAATAGTTTTAGGCATCGGCGGAGCAAAAATGCTTGAAGCTATCGGTCATAAAGTGGACATTTACCATATGAATGAGGGACATGCGTTACCGCTTGTTTATGAGCTTTACAGTAGATTTAAAGATATGAAAGAAGTTAAAAAACATGTTGTGTTTACGACACATACTCCAGAAGCTGCCGGAAATGAGATTCACGATATAAATTTTCTGCATGAGATGGGATTTTTCGGCAGCTTAGATCTATCAGAAGTAAGAGCTATAAGCGGTTATGAAGAGAGTGATAATTTCAGCCTTACTGTCGGAGCGTTAAGAAGTGCAAAAATAGCGAATGCTGTTTCAAAGATACATGGAATGGTTGCTAATGAGATGTGGGCAAATGTAGAGAACAAATGTGAAATCATCTCCATTACAAATGCCCAAAATAAGAAATACTGGACAGATAAGACACTTGTTCGCGCACTTGATGAACATGAAGATTATGAACTTGTTGCAAGAAAAAAACATCTAAAAAAAGTGCTTTTTGACGTTGTTGCGGATCAGACCGGAAAAATGTTTGATCCTGAAGTTTTAACAATCGTTTGGGCAAGAAGATTTGCAGAGTATAAAAGACCGGGGCTTTTAAAATATGATTATGATAGATTTGTAAAGCTTATGACAAATAGTAAAAAACCTGTTCAAATCATCTGGGCAGGAAAGCCTTATCCTACCGATTACGGCGCAATTGAGATATTTAATGAGCTTGTTGATATGAGCCATAGGTTTAAAGGTATGGCAGTTCTTATCGGGTATGAACTCTCCCTCTCAAAAATTTTAAAGCAAGGAAGTGATGTTTGGCTAAACACTCCTAGAATTACTCGTGAAGCAAGCGGAACAAGCGGAATGAGTGCCAGTATGAACGGCTCTATTCACTTCTCTATAGATGACGGCTGGAATCCTGAGTTTGCAAAGGACGGTAAAAACGCTTTTACTATTCCTCCACTTGATTATAAACTCTCTTCTGCGGAACAGGACTCGATAGATAATAAAAATATGATGGACATTTTAGAAAACATTATTATTCCTACCTACTACGACAAACCAAAAGAGTGGGTTACTATCATGAAGAGTGCGATGAACGACGTGGAAGTAGCGTTTGATTCTGGTCGTATGGCAATAGAGTATTATGAAAGAATGTTTAATCTTTAAGAGGAGAGTATAGATGTCATTTGCTATTATGTGTTCAGGCGGAGATGCCCCCGGTATGAATCCGGCTATAAAAAAATTTGTAGATTATGTATATAAAAAAGGCTCTACTCCATATCTAATCTATGGTGGTTTAGAGGGTTTGATAGATAAAAATATTAAAAAAGCGACACATTCCGATGTGTCAGGAATACTCCATGACGGTGGAACTATCATCCGTTCTTCTAGGTCTAAGAGGTTTTTTGAGCATGAGTACAGAAAGCAGGCATACGACAACCTCAAAGAGTTTGGCATAACAAAACTTGTTGTACTCGGTGGAGACGGTTCTTTTAGAGCTATGGAGAAATTTAGCTCGGAGTTTGAACTCAATTTTGTAGGAATTCCCTCGACCATAGACAATGATATTTACGGAACCGACTACTGCTTAGGCGTGGATACCGCTTTAAATGTTATACGAGATGCGCTTGATAAGATTCGAGATACGGCATCATCTTTTAGCCGTGCTTTTTTGGTTGAAGTAATGGGCAGGGATTGCGGATATTTGGCTATTGTCTCCGCTATGATAAGCGGTGCTGAAGTTTGTGTCGTACCTGAAGCTCCGTTTGAGCCAAAAGAACTCACAAAAAGATTAAAAGACGAAATGCAAAATGGAAGAAACTATATTTTAGCCATTGTTTCGGAGGGCAGTAAAAAAACGACTGAAGTCTTTAATTGGCTTCAAGACGATATAGGTATGGAGACAAGAGTAAGCATCCTCGGTCACATCCAAAGAGGCGGAAACCCAACCGTATATGATAGACTTATGGCATTTGATTTTACTGTTATTGCAGTGGATCATCTTCTTCAAAACAGCAACTCAAACAAGATAGCGGTTTATAAAAAGGGCGAATTCGGTTTGATAGATATAGAAGAGGTGGTATCAAATAAGTATCAGTTGCCAAAGCACTATTTGGATGCCCTTCATTTACTTGATTAGAGCATTTTAGTGCGTAACATCAGTTAACAATAGATAGAGTGTTGTGATAAATAAGAGATAGTTTATAAAGATTTACATGCAAAGGTTGTTATGAAAGCAGTAGTTATGGCGGGCGGATTTGGAACAAGAATCCAGCCTTTGACACATTCAAGACCAAAACCTATGTTGCCTATAATCAATAGGCCTATGATGCAACATACTATGATGACACTGCGAGATTTAGGTATCTCAGAGTTTATAGTTTTACTCTATTTTAAACCTGAAATTATCCAAGACTACTTTGGAGACGGAAGTGATTTTGGAATAAAGATAACCTATGTAGTTCCCGATGATGATTATGGTACTGCAGGAGCCGTTAAGCTTGCGCAGGAATATATCGGGGATGATAATTTTATAGTTATCAGCGGCGATCTTGTTACCGACTTTGATTTTAAAGAGCTTTTTGAATTTCATAAACAAAAAAAATCAAAACTCTCCATCGGTCTTACCTCTGTTGAAAACCCTCTTCAATTTGGCGTTGTAATAGCCAATGAAGATAATATTATAGAGAAATTTTTAGAAAAACCAAGCTGGGGTGAGGTTTTTAGCGATACCATAAATACAGGTATCTATATAATAGAGCCTGAAATACTTAACTACATTCCAAATAGTGAAAATTTTGACTTTGCCAAAAATCTCTTTCCTATGCTTATGAGCAGAGGCGTTGCGCTCATGGGATACAACTTGGAAGGTTACTGGAGAGATGTCGGAAACCCTGAAAGCTACCGTGAAGTGTATGATGATATTTTAAACTCAAAAGTAAATTTTAAAATTTCAGGCGTAAAAAAAGAGTACTCTGAAGGTGTTTTATACAGCGATGAAGAGTATACATTAAATTCTTCTATCAAAATTTTAGGAACAGTAGTTTTAGGCAGAGGCGTAAAGATAAAAGAGGGCGTTAAGTTAAACAATGTCGTCATTGCGGACAATGTGGCAATAGCAAGCGGTTGTACCATCTCAAACAGCGTTATTTGGGAAGATGTAAAAATCAAAAAAAATGTAAAACTTGATAATGCCGTCATCTGCAATAATAATATAATCGACAAAAACGTAACGGCAAAAGCAGGGCTGATTCTTGCCGAGGGGTGTGAAGTCGGGGAACTTGCCACTTTTGAACATGACGTAACTATCTGGCCCAATAAAAAGATAGAGCCGGCTTCCATCGTTAGTCACAATCTTGTCTGGGGAAGCAGATATAAAAACTCTATCTTTGAAAACGGAACTGTATCGGGCAAAAGCAATGTCGAACTCTCATGTGAAATGGCTACAAAACTTGCAGAAGCGTTTGCGGCACAACTCCCGGTTGGAACAAAAGTAGTTGTCGGGAGAGACCATAACAAAAGCTCAAGAATGATAAAAAGAGCCTTTTTAGGAGGACTTCTCTCTGCAGGTATCGATGTGCTTGACTTAAAAAGCACGCCTCCTTCAGTTTTAAGGTATACGCTTGCAAATAATCCCGACCTTATCGGCGGTGCACATTTTAAACAAGATGTTTTTAATCCTACAGACTCTGAGATTACTCTTTTTAACGAAGAGGCTATTCGCATCGACTCAAACAGTGCTAAAAGTATTGAAAAAGCATTTTTTACTGAGAAATTCAGAAGAGTCGATTTTTCACGCATAGGAGAGATTAACGAGACTCTGCATCATCAAGAGTGCCATAGTTATAAATCTGCGGTAGAGAAAAAGATTGACCAAAACATCATAAAATGCGGTGCATTTAAGGTGGCTGTAGATTTGATGCATGGTTCAACAGCAGATATTTTTCCAAATATTTTAAACGATATAGGTGTAGAAAATATTATATTAAACGCATATCATGACGAACATAAACTCTCAAATTTTGCAGCACTTAAAAAACGTTCCCAAGAGAATATTTCAAAAATCGTATCCGGCTTGAACTTTAACATGGGAGTGATGATTTATCCAAATGCGCAAAGCATCTCTTTGGTAGCGGATGATGGTGAAGTTTTGGATATGATAAAAGGGCTTTTAGCGGTTCTGCACCTGCTGAATATGCACGCCAAAGATGAGAGAAAAAGAGTCTTTTTACCGTCATGGGCGCCTGATATAGTAAATTTTGAAAACCTTGATATCCAAAGAGGAAGATATGCCGACTTTAAAGCGGCAAAATTAAGAGAGTACGCTTTAATAGCAACGGTTGACGGTAATTTTGCATTTACGGATTTTGGTATTTCAAGAGATGCCATGTATGCAAGTTTGAAGATTATGGAAATGCTCAGTTGCAGCCATCTCAAGCTTTCGGATATATCGAAAATGATTAAAAATTTTTACTATAAAGAAGAGAGGATTAGTTGTACGCAAGCACTTAAAGGCAAAATGATGAGAAAATTTTTAGAGGATGCGAAGGGTAAAAAATCATCTTCTGAAGATGGAGTGAAAATATGGGAGAATGAAACCGACTGGGTCTTGATGATACCTGATCAATATAATGAGCATTTAAATCTATATATTCAGGCAAGTTCAGATGAGAGTGGGGAAAATCTACTTGAGAGCTACACTCAAAAAATTCAAAAATATGCAAAAGAGGTAATGTGAATCTAAGTTTTATATGGCACATGCATCAGCCAGACTACCGAGACGAATCCGGCATCGTGCAGATGCCGTGGGTTTTTTTACATGCTATAAAAGATTACTATGATATGCCATGGATGCTAGAGCGGCATAGCGGACTTAAGTCCACTTTTAATATAACACCGCCTCTTATACGTCAGTTAAAACTTTATTATGACAATCCGCAAAATAGTGATAAATTCTTTAATCTCTGGCTAAGAGAGATAAGCTCTTTAAACATGGCGGAATATAGTTGGATGATAAAAATCTGCAAAAGCAGTACCTACGATACGGTTGTCTCTAAGATGCCTTCATATGATGTGCTTTACAAAAAAGAGAGCTATACTCATCAGGAATTTTTTGATCTTGAGGTTCTTTTTGTGCTCTCATGGTGCGGAGTTTACCTTAGAACAAACAGTGAAATCGTAAAAGAGATGTTACAAAAAGGCAAAGATTTTATTTATGAAGACAAACTATCGCTGCTTCATGAATTAACACATTTTGTAAGAGGAATTTTTGATTACTATGTAGAGCTTAGAGATAGAGATATTATTTCTATCTCAACAACACCGCTTAACCACCCAATACTTCCGCTTCTTCTTGATATGAACAGTGCAAAAGTGGCAAACCCCTCTACTAATATCCCAAAACATCCTATAAGCTTAAAAGATGACGCACTTTTACAGATAGAGAGGGCTAAAGAGCTTTTTGAAGATACTTTTGGATTTCAACCGGATGGTTTTTGGCCTGCCGAGGGTGCGGTAGATGAGAACAGTGTCGCTTTGCTTAGTGAGTGTGGTATAAAGTGGATAGCCACGGATCAAGAGATACTTTTTCGCTCAATTAACTCAAGAGATAAAGCAAATCTATACAAACCATACGATTATAACAATATGTGCATTGCATTTAGAGACCATGAACTCAGTGACCTTATAGGTTTTACCTATAGATTTTGGGAGCCAAAGCTGGCTGCAAAAAATTTTACGTCGCTTTTGTCATCCATAAACGACTCCCATAGTGACGCCACCGTTTTTATTATCTTAGACGGTGAAAATGCTTGGGAATTTTACGACAATAATGCTTTTGATTTTTTTGATGCACTCTATACGAATTTAGGTTCTACTCCTTGGCTAAAAACACTTCATATGCAAGATGTTTATGGTCTCGACAAAAAAAGATTAAACAGACTTGCCGCCGGAAGTTGGATACATGGTGAGTTTAACACATGGGTAGGACATAAAGAGAAAACGCGAGGCTGGGAGTTAATATTTGTCACAAAAAGAGATTATGAACACCACAAAGAGTCACTTGATGAAGCTACAAAAGCCAAAATTACAGAGCATTTTCTAGCCTCGGAGTGTTCGGATTGGTTTTGGTGGTACGGCGATGATCATTTCACTGAATTCGGACTAGAGTTTGATACGCTTTTTAGATCTCATCTAATTGCCATCTATAATCTTATGAAGATAGCACCGCCGTTGGATTTATTTGAGCCTATTATCCAAAACAGAAGTTCGGTCGATTTTTGGCTCAAACCAAAATCCTATATCTCGCCTGACATAGACGGAAGACATGGGTCTTTTTTTGAGTGGATAGGAAGCGGCGTCGTTTATGAAAACAGAACCTCATCAACCATGGATATACCTAAAGGTCCTGTCAATAAGATATTTTACGGGCAAGACGATGAGTGTATATATTTTGCCTTTGACACAGACATAGAGATGATGAAACGTTGTAAAATACTTCGTCTTATTATAGATCCGATTGGCTTTAACGAAGAGATAGATATAGATTTTACTACTCAAAAACAATATTGCCGAAAAAATGGCGGAATCGTTTTTGAAGTTGCGTTTGAAGATTGGCTTGAAATAAAGATAGACGCCAGCTCCATAGAGAGCCAAAAGCTTGATTTTCGTTTTGAACTCTCAAGCGGCGATGCAGTTATACAAACTCTACCGAGCTTTGGCGAGCTTGAAATTGACATGGAAAATGATTTTAGTGACAGATGGTTTGTGTAAAAGTACAAAAGTGCGGTTTGAAGTTGCTAAAGAGTAAAATCATTTAATAAATAAAAACATAAAAGAGCTACATGATAAGCCTAAAAGAGATACGAGAGAGAAGCATAAAATTTACAAAAGAGTGGGAGGGTGCTTCCAATGAAAAACAAGAAGCACAGAGCTTTTGGATAGATTTTTTCAAGATTTTTGATGTAAGTCCTAGAAGTATGCAGTTTGAGTACCCCATCAAAAAGATAGACGGCTCTCAGGGCTACATAGATGTTTTTTGGAGAGGGCAGCTTCTCATAGAGCAAAAAAGCAAAGGCAAAGATTTAGTAAAGGCAAAAGAGCAAGCGTTAGAGTACCTTCCAAACCTAAAGCAAAGAGATTTGCCGAAGTTTATTTTGGTTTGTGATTTTGTGAGCTTTTATCTTTATGATTTGGACACGAACCAAGATTATAAATTTCTACTCCATGACTTGCCAAAAAACATAGAACTATTTTCGTTTATCGCAGGCTACACCAAAAAAACCTACAAAGAAGAAGAGCCGACCAACCGCAAAGCCGCGGAACTTATGGGCAAACTCCATGACAAACTGCTCGAAAATGGCTACAGCGGACATCAACTAGAGCTATTTTTGACAAGGCTTTTGTTTTGTATGTTCGCGGAAGATACGGGCATATTTGCTAAAAACTCATTTCGTGAATTTATAGAAAACCAAACAGACGAGAGCGGCAGAGATTTAGGCTCGCAAATCAATTACATCTTTGAACTTTTTGACACTCCAAATGAAAAACGACAAAAAAATCTTGATGAGAGTTTTACTCAGTTTCCTTACATCAACGGTTCGATTTTTACAGAACAGCTCAAAACCGCCCACTTTGACCGCTCCATGCGTGAAATGCTCCTTGACGCATGTGCCTTTGACTGGAGTTTGATAAGTCCTTCCATTTTCGGCTCTATGTTCCAAGCTTCGATGGATGTAAGCAAAAGAGGCGAACTCGGTGCGCACTTTACAAGTGAGACAAATATACTCAAAGCCATCAAACCGCTCTTTTTAGATGAACTTTGGGAAGAGTTTGGACGCATCAAAAACAACCAAAAACAGCTTCAAATCTTTCATGCCAAAATCTCAAACCTAAAGTTTTTAGACCCAGCGTGTGGAAGCGGAAACTTTTTGGTAATCGCTTACCGAGAGTTGAAGCTTGTAGAGTTTGAAGTGCTGAAATCTCTCAAAATACTCACGCAACTCGTTCACATAGACCAATTTTACGGTTTCGAGATAGAAGAGTTGCCAAGCCGCATTACTCAAACTGCGATGCTTCTCATCGACCATCAAATGAACCTGCTTTTTGCTCAAATGTTTGGCGAACCGCACTTCAACATCCCCATAAAAGATAGTGCAAATATTTTCAATGTAAATGCCCTAAGGGTGGATTGGGAAGAGACACTGTCATTGCGAGGAACGAAGCAATCTATTGATTTTATCATCGGTAACCCTCCATTTTTGGGTTCAAAGATGCAATCCAAAGAGCAAAAAGAGGATATGGCAGAAGTTTTTAGTGGCGTTAAAAATGGAAAGGAACTTGATTTTGTAACCGCTTGGTATATCAAATCAGCGAAATATTTACAAGGCAAAAAAACAAAAGTAGCCCTAGTAAGTACAAACTCCATAACACAAGGCGAACAAGTAGGTATCCTTTGGCAAGAGATGTTTAACAAATATAAAATCAAAATCCACTTTGCACACAAAACTTTTAAATGGAACAATGATGCAAAAGGAGTTGCACAAGTGTATTGTGTAATTATAGGTTTTGCAGGGTTTGACATCAAAGCGAAAAGACTTTTTGAGTATGAGAGTGTAAAATCAGAGCCACATGAAATCGAAGTGTCAAATATAAATCCCTATCTTGTCAATGGAGATGATTTTTTTATTATTTCAAGAAGAAAGCATATTCAAAATTTTATACCTCAAATAGTGTTTGGGAGTATGCCAAATGATGGTGGTAACTTACTTTTTACAGATGAAGAGAAAAGTGAATTTTTAAATCTTGAACCAAAAGCAGAGCTATATATGAAACCTCTTATTTCTGCAAAAGAGTATTTAAACGGCAAAACAAGATGGTGCTTATGGCTAAAAGATTGTTCTCCAAATGAATTAAAGTCAATGCCAAAAGTTTTAGAAAGAGTTGAAAATATTAAAAAACTAAGAAGTGAAAGTTCAAGAGAAGCAACAAAAAAATTAGCAAAGTTCCCAGCACTTTTTGGAGAAGATAGACAGCCTGAGAGTGATTATATTTTAATACCGCTACATAGTTCTGAAAATAGAGAATATATACCTATTGGGTTTTTTAATAAAGATGTAATTGCTAATAACTCAACGGGAGTAGTTCCGCATGCCACACTTTTTCATTTTGGCATTTTAACTTCAAAAATGCACATGGATTGGGTGCGATATGTTGCCGGAAGATTAAAAAGTGATTACAGATATTCAAATGAAATCGTTTACAACAACTTCCCTTTTCCTTCAGAAATAAGCGACAAACAAAAAGAGCAAATCGAAACAATAGCTCAAAACATCCTAACCATAAGAACCGAGTTTGAGGGCGCAAGTTTGGCAGACCTATACAACCCCCTAACCATGCCGCCAAAACTCCTAAAAGCCCACGAAACGTTAGACAAAGCAGTAGATAAACTCTACTCAAAAACAGGCTTCAAAACAGACACAGAACGAGTAGCCCATCTTTTTGAACTTAACAAAAAATTGACTAGCTTGATTGTGGAAGATAAGCCGAAAAAAAGAGGTAAAAAGTGAAAAGAGATTTAGACTTAATTCGTGAGATTATGCTTGTGCTTGAAGATGAAATGGAGTATGGCAAAAATTTTACGAGTGATAAACTATTTGAAATAATGCAAAATAAAACATTATCTTTAGCAAAACTAACTTATCACATTGGATTATTAGTAGAAGGAAATTTTATTAGAGCAAAAGAGCTTAAAACATATAGTGATGGAAGTATTTTCACTATTAATACTATCACTTCTGAGGGGCAAGATTTTTTAGACACAATCAGACAAAAAGATACATGGGAAATTGTCAAAGAAAATGCAGTAAAGATAGGTGGTTTTACTCTTCCGTTGATTGTAGAACTCGGTAAAGATTATCTAAAAAAACAAATTGGTTTAATTGGTTTATAGGTAAGTGAATATGGATTTGGCAAAAAAAGCTGTTGAAATGGCGATAGAAAAGAATGAAGATGAAGCAATACAATTTTTGAAATTTGAGGAAATAAAATGAGCCAAATGATTATTTATCAAAATGAAAACGGTGATATAAAAGTAGATGTACGGTTTGAAGACAACTCTATGTGGCTATCTCAAGCACAAATTTGTGAGCTTTTTGGTAAGGCAAAAGCAACTATCAGCGAACATATCAAAAATATTTTTGATGAATGTGAGTTAAGTTCAGATTCAACTGTTCGGAAATTCCGAACAGTTCAAGTCGAAGGAAATAGAGAAGTTTCAAGAGATGTTGAATACTACAATCTTGATATGATTATCGCTGTTGGGTTTCGTGTTAAATCTGCTCAAGGTACAAAGTTTAGGATTTGGGCAACGGGGAAATTAAATGAGTACATTACGAAAGGTTTTGTGCTTAATGATGAGAGATTTAAAAGTGGTTCAGATATGAACTATTTTGATGAACTCCAAAAACGACTAAGAGAAATACGATTATCTGAAAGGTTTTTTTATCAAAAAATCAAAGATATTTATATGACAAGCATAGACTACAATTCAAAAGATGAAAAAACGATAGAGTTTTTTAAAATCATCCAAAACAAACTTCTTTGGGCAGTATCCGAGCAAACGGCAGCAGAACTTGTACACAATAGAATTGATATGAGTTTGCCACTTCTTGGAATGCAATCATTTGATAAAGAAAGCAAAAACATCACAAAAAAAGATGTCAGCATTGCTAAAAATTATTTAAATGAAGAAGAGATAAAACTACTTGGGCTTTTGGTGGAGCAATATTTGGCATTTGCAGAAACGATGGCAATGCAACAAAAGACTATGACCATGAAAGAGTGGTGCGAAAGGCTTGATATTATCATCTCGCTAAATGGTAGAGAGCTACTTACTCATGCAGGGAAAATCAGCCATCAAATTGCTCTTGAAAAATCAAATCAAGAATATGAAAAATATAAAATAGCTGAAAAACAAAATCAAAGAGTAGAAAGTCTTAAAGAGCTTGAAGATGATATAAAGAGGCTCAGATGAGTGCTTTAAGAGCTACATGCTTCCTAAGCATAGAAGGAAAAGCAGCAAATTTGCTATATACTACATTATCAAAGGGCATCCGTTTAATGATGGCAGCAAGCGACCCGAAACAAAAAGATACCGTGATAAATTTAATAGTCAATATTTTAGCAGAGGAGAAAAGATGAAAAAAGTAAAGTTACTGTTTGGCGTACATATGCATCAGCCTGTTGAGAATTTCGGTGATGCAGTAGATGAAGCGATAGAGTTGTGTTATGGTCCGTTTTTTGAGACGATGAGAAAATACAGTGAGTTTAAGTTTGCAGTGCACTCTAGCGGATGGCTCTTAAATGAGATAAGAACAAAGCATCCAAAAATATTTAAAGATATGGAGTATCTAACAAAAAAAGGCTCTATTGAGTGGGTTGGAGCAGGATATTATGAACCGATTTTAAGCGCAATTTCTTCAAGAGACAGAAGAGCACAGGTAGATAAGCTTAGTTCATATTTGAAAAAAAATTTAAAATCTACTCCTAAAGGTGCTTGGCTTACAGAGAGAGTATGGGAATCCTCAATAATTCCGGATTTAACGGCATGCGGTTTAGAGTATGTGGTAGTGGATGATTATCACTTTTTAAGCAGCGGTTTTGAGGGTGAGGGGATGGATGGATATTATGAGAGCGAGGAGGGCGGAGAGAAAATAGCACTCTTTCCTATCTCTGCGTCACTTAGATATGCTCTTCCGTTTTTTAGCATAGAACGCTCTATTGAGGCGATTGTAAACCATGCCAAGAGTGATGAGAGTGCCGCAATCATATTTGACGACATGGAGAAGTTTGGGCTTTGGCCGAAAACACATGAGTGGGTATATGAAAAAAAGTGGCTTGAGAGATTTTTAGAGGCTGTTTTAAAAGATGAGAGAATCGAGGCGATGCACTATAAAGAGTACCTCAAAACACACCGTTCAAAAGGTTTGGCATATCTAAACAATACATCATACTTTGAGATGGGTGAATGGAGCTTAAAGAGTCATCAAAATCTTGCACTTGAGTCGCTAAAAAAAAGTGTTGGAGATGACTATTTTAAAAACGGAGGAGTCGCACTTATCAAAGGCGGTATTTGGAAAAACTTTTTTATCAAATATCATGAGAGCAACCATATCCATAAAAGAATGACGGAACATTCGCTTTTTCAAGATAGACTTAAAAAAAATGCTATAGAGAGTCTTTATAAACTTCAAACAAATGATGTTCTTTGGCACGGCGTCTTTGGAGGTTTATATCTTCCAAATCTGCGAGATAACGCATACAAATATCTTTTGGAGATAGAAGCTTCTCTTGCTAAAAAGAAGCCTGCCATTGCATTTTATGATATAGATAGAGACGGATATGAGGAGCTAAAGATTTTAACTAAAGAGTTGAGTCTTCTCTTCTCGTCTAAATACGGTGGGCAGCTCATAGAGTTTGGCTCGCTAGAGAAGCTCTTTAACTGGCAAAATACGCTTATGCGTCGCCATGAAGCTTACCATGAGAAGATTTTACATCCGACTCCAAAAATCCATAAAGCAAGCAGTGATGAAGATGGGATAGCAACCATACACAACGATGAGGTTGTAGTCGATGAAAATCTAAAAGATGCACTGATTTATGACTGGCATCCAAAATACTCTCTTATAGACCATCTCTGTTACGATGCCTACACTTTGGAGAGCTTTAAAAAAGCAAATTTTAAAGAGGTCGGCGATTTTGCAAATCAGCCTTTTGAATTTAATGAAGCGAAGATGGAGTTTAAGAGAGAGGGCGGAGTATACCTTGAGCAAAAATATAGGACTTCTCTTAGCAAAAAGTATAGTTTTGAAGAGGTAAAACTGGGAGTAACTCTTGGTATTGAGAGCGATTTTAGCGATAAATTGTACTATGCGATGGAGTTTAATCTTCACTTTGCACATCCGCATAAAGTTCTTATAAATGCAGAACTTGTAGGAGACGGAATTGTTTTAACAGATGTAGAGAGTATCGTTTTAGAAGATGACTTTACGCAAAAAGCTTTAAAAATCACTATGAGCAAAAAAACTACTCTCTATGCCTATATACTAAATACCGTTTCACAAAATGAGAGCGGTTTTGAACTTGTAGCACAACAGATTTCTCTTCTCTTCTCTCTAGAGTTTTCTAAATCACTAGATTTAAATTTATCACTTGAGGTTTGTAATGTCTGAAATAAGAAGAGATCGCATTCATAACGAGTATGTCCTAATCGCTCCGGAGAGACTTCGCAGACCGGATTTGCATGCCAAAATCCAAAGACCAAAGGGTTTAAAGTCAAAATGCCCGTTTTGTGAGGGCAATGAGTCTCTTACGCCAAAAGAGCTATATGCGATAAGAGATAATGAGCCAAATAAAACAGGCTGGAAAACAAGAATAATTCCAAATCTTTACAAAGCCGTACAGGTAGAACTTGAAGACACTTCTCTAAGAGACGGTCTCTTTGAGTATATTCCGGGAGTGGGTGCACATGAGATTCTCATAGACTCACCATGTCATGACTGTGATATACAAAATCTTAAAGCTGAGGCTATTGAGAATTGGTTAAGAAGCATGATTATAAGGATTGAAGATCTTAAAAAAGATAGAAGGCTTATATATCTTAGCATTTTTAAAAATCATGGCGCAAGTGCCGGATCTACACAAGATCATCCGCATACACAGATAATCGCACTACCCATGACTCCGCAGAGTGAGCAAAATTTTTTAGAGCAAAATATGCGATACTACCGCCGTCATGGCAGAGGAAAGATTGAAGATATTGTTTATAATGAGATAGAGGCTAAAAAAAGAATAATCCATAATGAGGGAAATTTTGTGGCTTTTTGTCCATTTGCGAGTGCCTATCCGTTTGAGATTATGATTGCGCCTAAAAAAAATATTACAAGTCTGCAGATGTGCTCCAGGGATGATGTTGCATCGCTTAGCGAATGTATAAAGGTCGTTTTTAGAAAGTTACATATACAGTTGGGCAATTTTGAGTACAATATGTACTTTGCTCTTCCGCCGATAAATTCAAATTTTGAAAATGAGAGTTATATCCCGTATCTCGAGAAAAACTATCGCTTTATAATTAGAATAATTCCTAAAATATACAGTTTAGGAGGATTTGAGATGTCTACCAATATGGCAATAAATCCTGTATCCCCTGAAGAGTCTGCAGTGTTACTTAACTCAAAGGATTAAAAATGAGAGTGCTTTTTTGTGCAAGTGAAATATTTGGACATGCAAAAAGCGGCGGATTAGCGGATGTAGGGTACTCTCTTCCGCAAGCGTTGATCGAACATGCCCAAATGATAAGCGTCATGCCTTTTTACGCTTTTATGGATAAAACTTTATATCAAAAATCAGATATAAAGTTCAGTGTCAATCTCGGCGGCATCGAATATAAGATATCCATATACGAATCAACTGCCAATAACATAAAAACCTATTTTATATACTCTTCAATTTTAAGCTATACAGAGCAGATGTACGGTGATAAAAGCGGTGAATACGCCAATAACGATATCCGTTTTGGCATTTTTTGTGCGGCAATAGTAGAACTTGCGCTTATTTTAAAAGTAGACATTATTCATGCAAATGATTGGCATACCGCACTTGTGCCTCTTTTTGTAAAAAGGGCAAATTTAGCCATAAAAACAATCTTTACCATTCACAATTTGGCATATCAAGGAGTTTTTGAGAAAAATTCACTTGGCAGATTAGGCATACAAGAGAGCTATTTTCATATGGATACTTTGGAATTTTACGGGAAGATAAACTTTTTAAAAGCCGGTATTATATTTAGCGATGCTATAACTACGGTTAGTCCTACATATGCCAAAGAGATAGTAACCGAAGAGTTCGGCTGCGGTTTAGAGGGACTTTTATATGCTCACAGGGATAAGCTGTTTGGTATTTTAAACGGTATAGACAACACTATCTTTAATCCAGAGACCGATAGTGCTCTTTGGCACAATTACACAGCCCAAACACTTCAAAAAAAGTATGAGAATAAAAAACTGCTTCTAAGGGAGGTTGGTTTAAAAGATGATAAGAAACCGCTGTTTATCATGATTAGCCGTCTTGTGCATCAAAAAGGGTTTGATCTTCTCATAGAATCACTCACTGCTTTTTTAAAAGAAGATGTAAACTTTTTGCTTCTTGCAAATGGATCAGATATTTATGAAAAAGCACTTGAGCCTTTTGTTGCAGAGTATAAAAATTTCAAACTGCTATCAGGCTATGATGAAGCATTCTCACACAGGATATATGCTGCAGGTGATTTTTTACTTATGCCCTCACTCTTTGAACCTTGTGGATTAAATCAGATGATAGCGGCAAGATATGGAACGATTCCATTGGTACACAGTGTAGGCGGCTTGTCAGACAGCGTTCATGAGAAGAAAAAAACATGCATAAGAGGTGTTGTTTTTTCTAAACCGACTAAAAAAGCACTTCTTTTAGCTATAAAAAGAGCATTAAAGCTAAGAGAAGAGAAGAAAAAATTTAATGAAATCATATCTTTTAATATGAATTGTGATTTCTCTTTTAAAAAGAGTGCTCTTGCATATTATGAACTCTACAAAAAGGTACTCTCTTGAATTTGGCAATCGATGCGGGCGGAACAAATCTAAGAGCAGAGATTTGGAATGATCATACATGTATCGCAAAAAAGGAGGCAAAAAGCTTTGAAACAGGGCTTTATGCTTGGATTGAAACACTTTTGGGCGAGTTTAAAGATGTGAGAAATGTCGGAATCTCTTTTGCAGGGCAAGTCCAAAACGGCATAATCGTCTCTGCGCCAAATATTTTGATAGATGAGCATGATATAAAAAAAGCTGTAGAAGCAAAATATGGAGTTACTCTTAATATAGATAATGATCTCAACTGTGCGGTTTTAGCCGAAGCAAAAGAGTTTGGAGCTCAAAATATCTGTGCACTCTATGTTGGAACAGGGATTGGTCTTGGAGCGATTGAGAGAGGAGTGCTAATCCGCGGTTTTAAAAATGTGGCAACCGAGATAGGGCATATTCCTTACAAAAAAGCTCCTTTTTTATGCGGATGCGGACGAAATAATTGTTTAGAACTTTATGCTTCAGGCTCCGGCATTGCAAAATGGATAGAGCACAAAAAACTCTTATGCGATGTATCTTTGCATGAGCTTGAGCGCACGGGAGAGAGCGAAATAGTGGATATGTTCCATGAAGCGCTATTAAGTGCCGTAGGAACGACTCTGACGCTATTTAATCCGCAAGTTTTGGTTTTAGGTGGAGGCATCATAGATGCAAACCCGTATCTAGAAAACCTCATACTAGAAAATATTAAAAATTACACGCTCTCAAATAGCCTTGAGAACGTAACTATCTGCAAAAGCAAAATTAAAAATGCCCCGATAAAAGGCGCACTTTTACTAAAGGATTATAATGATTAAAAAAAATTTAAATATTTTGTTTGTAGCTTCCGAAGTTGCACCTTTTGCAAAAACCGGAGGTCTGGCCGATGTTGCCGGAGCGCTTCCAAAAGCACTAAGCGAGATGGGACACAATGTCGTAGTCGTAATGCCGAGGTATTATGCGATAGACAAATCAAAACTGGCTCACATAGAGGGATCTTTATGTGTCTCTATGGGCTTTATGGGCGAACTTTGGGCTGGAGTTTACAGCTCAAAACTTCCAAATAGCGATGTTTTGATTTACTTTATAGACCATGAAGAGTATTTTGGAAGAGGCGGTTTATACGACCATTTCGGCGAAGCCTACATGGATAACGATAACCGCTTTATATTTTTCTCAAAATCTATTTTTGAGCTATGCAAAATGATAGGTTTTAAGCCCGATGTCATACATGCAAATGACTGGCATACTGCAGCCGTACCACTTTTGGCACAAACTAGATTTGGGCAAGATTTCAGCGATACTGCAACTGTTTTAACACTTCATAACCTAGAGCATCAAGGCATTATTTTTAAAGGTGCAATGGATATTTTGGAATCAGGCTGGGAGCATTTTCGTCCTGAAGCGTATGAGAGTGTAGGACATGTAAATATGTTAAAAGGCGGTATAGCTTACGCCGATGCTGTAACGACGGTCTCTAGAAGATATGCGCAAGAGATAAAAACAAGCGAGTTTGGATTTGGACTTGAGAGCCACATAAGAGCTCATGCGTATAAGCTATTTGGGATTTTAAACGGAGTTGATTATAGCGAATGGAGTCCGCAAAAAGATGACAAAATAACCTCAAAATATAGTTCTAAAGATATGAAAGGGAAACTTCTTTGCAAAAGGGATATCCAAAAGTATTTTAACCTTGAACAAAGAGACGATGTCGCGCTCATCGGCTTTGTGGGCAGATTTGCAAAACAAAAAGGGATAGAACTTGTGGCTGAGGCTATAGAGGGTCTTCTAGCACAAAATCTTCAGATAGTTATGCTTGGGGCAGGCGAAAAGTGGGCTGAGGGATTTTTCAGTCATATAGCCGCTCGCTATGGAGGCAAATTTGCACTGCATGTAGGCTATAGCGATGATTTGGCACATAAGATAGAAGCCGGAAGCGATATGTTTTTAATGCCATCTCTCTTTGAGCCTTGCGGACTTAACCAAATCTACTCACTTGCATACGGCACACTACCGATAGTGAGAAAAACGGGCGGACTTGACGATACGATAGAAAATTTTGATGAAGCCTCAAACAGAGGGTGCGGATTTAAATTTGAATCTGCTTCCGCCCATGCACTCTATCATACCGTAATGTGGGGAGTCCAAACCTACTACAATAACCCAAAAGCATTTAAAGAGATGCAAAAAAGGGCTATGGGTATGCACTTTGGATGGGATGATGCCGCACAATCGTATGACGACGTTTACAGATATGCGATATACAAAAAGAGAGTTTCTAAACTCCAATAAGGAAAATCAAATGAGTGTTTTTTATGATGTGAGCAAATTTAGCGAATTTGATATTTATCTCTTTAGAGAAGGAAAGCATACAAAGCTTTATAACCATTTTGGCGCACATCTGATGCATAGAGAGGGTGTTCTTGGTGTCTATTTTGCACTTTGGGCTCCAAATGCAGTCGGTGTCTCAGTGAGAGGCGATTTTAACGACTACGATATAAATTCGCACCATCTAAAAAAAAGAGATGACGAATCAGGTATTTGGGAGGGGTTTATTGAGGGCGTAGATATTGAAACCACTTACAAATACCATATTTATACAAATGAGCATAATGCAAATGCCGACAAAGCCGATCCTTTTGCATTTTATGCCGAAGTTGCTCCTGCTTCTGCATCAAAGGTCTGGTCTCTAAATAACTACAAGTGGCAAGACAAAGAGTGGATGCATGGGCGAAAGAAACATAACTCACATACATCACCCATATCTATATACGAAGTTCATTTAGGCTCTTGGAAGAGAAAAATAGAAGAAGATAATAGATTTTTAACCTATACCGAGTCTGCACATGAGCTATCAAAATATTTGGTCGAGATGAATTTTACGCATATAGAGCTGCTTCCTATAACAGAATATCCATTTGAAGGTTCATGGGGGTATCAAGTATGCGGATATTTTGCTCCCACAGCCAGATACGGAAATCCTGACGAGTTTATGGAGTTTGTAGATATTATGCATAAAGCCGGCATCGGCGTTATTTTGGATTGGGTACCGTCTCATTTTGTGATGGACGGGCATGGGCTTATGAACTTTGACGGAAGTTGTCTTTATGAGCATAAAGACCCAAGGCAGGGTTATCATCCGGAGTGGGGAAGTGCCATCTTCAACTACGACAGAGATGAAGTAAGATCATTTCTTATAAGTTCGGCAATGTTTTGGCTGGAGAAGTATCATCTTGACGGTATTCGCGTTGATGCGGTATCTTCAATGCTATATCTTAACTATGCAAGAGAAGAGGGCGAGTGGATTCCAAACAAATTTGGCGGAAACGAAAATCTGGGAGCTATAAAATTTTTAAAAGATTTAAACACTTCCGTCTATGGCGTATTTGATGATATTATGATGTTTGCTGAGGAATCGACTGCATATCCGATGGTGAGTGCTCCCGTAGATGTCGGCGGTCTTGGATTTGGGTTTAAGTGGAATATGGGCTGGATGCACGACACTCTAAAATATATGAAGAACAATCCTGTCGTACGCAAACATCATCATCATGAGCTAACATTTAGTTTTGTCTACATGTATCATGAGAACTACATGCTTCCGCTTAGCCATGATGAAGTTGTCCATATGAAAGGCTCGCTTATCAATAAAATGGCAGGAGACTATAATCAAAAATTTGCAAATTTAAGAGCTTTGTACAGCTTTATGACAGCTCACCCTGGTAAAAAGCTTCTCTTTATGGGAGGCGAGATAGCGCAATTTTCAGAGTGGAATTATAAACAGAGCCTTGATTGGAATGTATTAGAATATCCAAATCATGCGGGCATACAAAAGATGGTTAAAGAGCTAAATAGGCTATATAAAGAAGAGCCAGCTCTTCATAGATTTGACACCGATATTCACGGTTTTGAGTGGATTGATGAGATGGACTATGAGGCAAACGTTATAACTTTCATCCGAAAAGGTGACTCTAAAGATGAACCAATCGTAGTTATCTGCAACTTCTCGGATCACCTAAGAGAAAACTACCCCATCGGTGTTCCAAAAAGAGGAATATACCAAGAGATTTTCAATTCTCAATCCAAAGAGTTTGAAGGGTGGGGCGCAACAAACCCTGAGCCTATAAAAACTACGGCAAAAGAGCAACATGGAAGAAAAAACAGACTACTTGTTACACTTCCTGCTCTGGGAGTTATTTTTTTAAAGAGGGTTTAAATATATTATTTTTATCTTTGATTATAAGTTAATTACATTTATTAAGAAAAAAGTGTGTATATTGTCTACTGAATTTCTTACGCAGTGTAAATTTCGAATCAGCTTTATGATTTAATTAGAGATTCTTATAAAATACCATATATATGATTTGCAATTTTAATGCAAATCCAAAAGATTTACAAATATGAACATAAAACTCAAAATATTTTTTAGTGCAATTTTAGTTGTCAATATTTTTTTAATTATTTACTACCAATCTTTTATATACAGAGCTTTTTTTAACTCTGATGCGGCAATCGCAAATATATTGGCACAAGAGATAATAAATCAAGATTCTTACTATCCGAGCAGTTGGTGGTATGTTAACGGTGACATTTGGACTCTGTTTAAACACACTTTGGTTATTCCTTTGACTTTGTTCGGATTTGAGGCATATGATATTCATACTATTGTAGTTATCAGTTTTTTCTTTTTTTCGCTTTTTATAACATACAAGTACCTAAAAAAAATCGGTACCGAGACAAAAGGGATACTGGTAGCATTTGTCGGGATGTCGACTCTCTACTCACCGATGTATGCAAGAGAAGTTTTTGGAGAGAGTGCCTATATTTGGTACTACACGGCAATAATTTCATATTTGTATTGTTTTTATATCCTAAGTCAAGAAGAAACAAAAGAGAGAAAAATCTGGATTGCAGGTCTTTTCATTGTTTTTTTAACTATCGGTCTTGTTGCTGAAAATCCAAGCAGATTTGCAATATATTTTATAGCCGCGCTATTTATCCCTCTTTTTCTATTTTATCAATATATCAATATAAAATATAAAAAAATTGCTATCTTTTTTACATTAGGCATACTTTTAGGCATAGCATATAGGTACTCTATTCTCGGGCATATCCTAATGCAAGTTGGAGTCGGGAACACATATTTAATCTCATATGATGATCTTCCGACTCATATTTGGAGATCTTTTATAGGTTTGGCAAATTTTTACGGTGCCGACTGGGGGGAGAAAACTGCCTTTACATCACTGGATGGCATTACATTTATACTTAAGTCTATGCTGTATCCTATCGCTTTTTTTGCACCTCTTTATTATTCGCTAAAAAACAAGAGTTCTCTAAACTCTTTTGAAATATATACTATTAGCATCGGATATATAGCTTTTTTCATTGTTTTTGGAATTTATTGTATTACATCGCTGCATATTAACGGTTTATATGCCGCAAAAGAAAATATTAGATATATAATTCCATTTGTATTGGTCATCTCAATGACAAACGGTATTATGTGGAAGTTTTTTTCACAGAAAGTTAAACTGTTATTGATACTCTCAATATTTCTTGCATACGTCTCGATTTTAAATACACTTCAAAGAGAGCTATCTCAAGAAGTGGTTAAAGACAGGCATGAAGTTATACAAACGCTACTTGATAATAATCTGACAAAAGGATATGCACCTTACTGGCATTCACATATTTTTACGGTTCTAAGCAACAACAAAGTAGAGATACGACCTCTTGAAAATTCAAGTACAAGAAAGATAGGCAAATGGCTTACAAACAGTCGCTGGTATGATAAAACATATATAGATAAAAATACTTTTATTCTTATCCCGAAAGAAAAAGTAGATGGGTTTGAAAAGACTTCAAAAGAGTTGGATTTGTTAGAGGCGATAAAAAAAATCGAGCTTCGCAGATATAACATATATATATATAATAAAAACCCTGTTAATGATAAAAATTAAAGGCTAGCAATTTATGGAAATAAGTGTAGTCTCTCCCGTTTACGGATGCAGAGAATCGATAGAAGAACTTTATGAAAAAATTACCGTAACTGTGCAAAAGCTTTGCTCAAATTATGAAATCATATTTGTAAATGACAATTGTCCTCAAAACTCTTGGGAAGTAATATCTGCTATTGCAAAAAGAGATAAAAATGTAAAAGCTATAAAACTATCAAGAAATTTCGGGCAGCATTATGCGATAACTGCCGGAATAGATTACTGCAGTGGCAACTATGTCGTTGTTATGGATTGTGACTTGCAAGACAGACCGCAAGAGATAGAAAAACTTTATAAAAAAGCATTAGAGGGTTATGATGTCGTTCACGGTAGAAGAGTCCATAGACAAGATAGTTTTTTTAAATCTTTTTCATCAAAACTATTTTACAAAACTTTAGAGTATTTTACAGATACGGAACATGACTACACAATTGGTAATTTCGGAATATACTCAAAAAAAGTGATAGAAGCCATAAAAGGGTTAAAAGAGAAGAGCAGAGACTTTTTACTCCTTGTTAAAATAGTAGGTTTTAAAAAAACAGAGATTGATGTAGAACACTCAGAAAGAATTTACGGTGAATCATCTTATAGTTTATCAAAGATGGTTGATTTAGCGATTGATTCGATTGTATCTCACTCAAATAAGCCTCTAAGACTTATCGTTCAATTCGGACTTAGCATCTCTTTAATCTCTATTCTTGTAGCCATAGGGCTTATGATTGCCCATTTTACATACGGTTTTAGCGTTGAGGGATGGACAAGTTTAATGGTTTCTATGTTTTTCCTATTTGGAATGCTATTTGGTATTCTTGGGATAGTTGGAATTTATATAGGAAAAATCTTTGATCAGGTAAAAAACAGACCTCTTTATATAGTAGATGAGATCATAAATTGAAAAAAGTAGCTATTTTACAATCAAACTACATACCTTGGAAAGGGTATTTTGAGATGATAAATATGGTTGACGAGTTTGTTCTCTACGACTGCGTGCAATACACAAAAAATGACTGGCGAAATAGAAATCAGATCAAAACACCTAGCGGCGTTGCTTGGCTCACAATTCCATGCCGCTTTGAGTCAATGAGCCAAAAGATAAATGAGACAAAAGTAACCGATAAACTATGGGCAAGCAAACATTTTAAAACAATTGTCCAAAACTACTCAAAGGCAAAGCACTTTAAAGAGTATGCACCTGTTTTTGAAAACCTTTACAAAGAGGTGGCAGAAGAAGAGTTGCTAAGTGTTATAAACTATAAGTTTATTACTGCTATCAATGAAATTTTAGGGATAAAAACAAAAATCTCAAAATGCGAAAATTTCAATCTTATAGAGGGGCAAACTTCAAGACTTGTGCAAATCTGCAAAGACGCAGGTGCTACTCACTATCTTAGCGGTCCAGCTGCGAGAGACTATCTTGACGAGAGTTTGTTTGAAGATGAAGGTATCAAGGTGGAGTGGATGGATTATAGCGGTTATGGCGAATATGAGCAGATGTATCCGCCGTTTGTTCACGGTGTAAGCATCATCGATCTGATATTTAACGAAGGCGGCAATGCTGCAAAATATATGAAAAGTTTTAAGGAAGCAAAATGATACCGTTTAACAAACCGCCACGAACCGGAAATGAAGAGAAGTATGTTTTAGAGTCAATGAGAAGTACAAAGATCTCCGGAGACGGCGAATTTACAAAGAGATGTCATAAATGGTTTGAAGAGAGACTTGGATGCAAGAAAGCACTTTTGACAACAAGTTGCACACATGCACTTGAGATGGCAGCTATTTTACTAGATATTAAAGAGGACGATGAAGTTATTATGCCATCATTTACCTTTGTAAGCACGGCAAATGCTTTTGTTTTAAGAGGTGCTAAAGTAGTTTTTGTCGATATTCGCAAAGATACTCTAAATATAGATGAGACAAAAATAGAAGAGGCAATTACGCAAAAAACAAAAGCTATAATACCGGTTCATTATGCAGGCGTAGCATGTGAGATGGATACTATTATGAATATCGCTTCAAGACACAATCTTTTTGTAGTTGAAGATGCGGCTCAAGGAATGATGAGTACATATAAAGGCAAAGCACTCGGAACTATCGGTCATTTTGGAACATATAGCTTTCATGAGACTAAAAACTACACAAGCGCAGGCGAGGGTGGATTGCTAATTATAAATGATGAAAAGTTTGTACAAAGAGCCGAAATCATCAGAGAAAAAGGGACGAACAGAAGTCTTTTTTTCCGTGGAATGGTAGATAAATACTCTTGGGTAGATATAGGAAGCAGTTATCTGCCAAACGACATGAGTGCCGCTTATCTCTGGGGAGGGCTTGAGAGAGCCAATGAAATAAACGAAAATCGCCTAAATTCATGGAAGAGTTACCACGAAAAGTTAAGCTTTTTAGAAAAAGATGGTTCTATCGAACTTCCGAGCATTCCAGAAGGCTGCATCCAAAATGCTCATATGTTTTATCTCAAAGTTAAAGATCTAGAGACGAGGACTAAGCTTTTAGAAGAGTTTAAAAAAGAGAATATCGGGGCTGTTTTCCACTATATTCCGCTTCACTCGGCACCTGCAGGACTAAAGTACGGTAGATTTAACGGGGTTGATGAGTTTACAACAAAAGAGAGTGAACGACTCATAAGGCTCCCCATGTATTACGGCTTGAACAGTAGTGAGATAGAGACTGTTTGCAATATAATTAAAATTTTTTACGGTAAGTAACGATGGGATATGTATATATTTTTGGGACTATATTGTTTACAGTTTATGGGCAACTTATCATTAAAATGAGAATAGGAAATTACGGTTCTCTCCCGAGTGAATCGTTAGAAAAGTTGTTCTTTTTAATAAAACTTTTTTTAGACCCTTTTATCTTTAGCGGATTTATCAGTGCATTTTTAGCATCTATGTGCTGGATGGCGGCAATGACAAAATTTGAACTAAGTTATGCTTACCCTTTCATGGGACTTACATTTGTTTTAGTTTTTCTTTTTGGAGTGTTTTTTATGGGAGAGAGCCTTAATATTTACAAACTGCTTGGACTCTCTTTTATTGTTTTAGGAATTATTTTGGCATCAAAAGGATAAGAAATTATTTTTTAAGTTCGCCTAGAACATCGAGTATATTCTTTTTTGTCGGTTCATCTAAAGGTGTGTCGTTAGAAATAAAAATATAAAACTCCACCCGTCTGTTTTTAGCACGATTCTCTTCATTATTATTTTGTGCGACAGGTTTTGAAGATCCAAAACCGGCACTGGAAAGGCGGTCTGCAGAGACTCCGTTTTTAACAAGTTCCTGCATAACAGCTGCTGCTCTATTGTTTGACAAATCAATATTATCTTTAAAAGCAGAATCTCTTGGTAAAGGTTGATTATCTGTATAACCTCGCACAGAAACATCAACATAAGGCGGAAGCATATTTATAATAGTAGCTATACGCTTAATAAAGAGTTGTATATCTGCATCATTAATTGTTGCGCTTGATCCGTTAAAAGGGACAAAAGCGGGGAGTTTTAGCAGTACACCATCAACAGATTGCTCCAGTGGGCTACCGCTTAACGAAGCGTTTTTTAACTCTTTTTGAATTTTTTCTATCACTTCTGATACGGTTTCAGAAGCAGAAGAAGGTGTGCTCATCATAGGCACACTACCGCCAGACGCTGAGGCTTCCGTCGGATTATCCGTCTTTTGCCCTGTATCTTTATCTTCTTGTTGTAAATTTATAATAGGAGTTGCCGTCTCCGGTACGGCTGCAAAGTCATAGATTTTGACAAACTCCTCTTTTAATGCTTTTACTTTTTCTTTGTTCGTAGATGCAATCGCAAAAAGTGCGATAAAGAGTGCGAGCAATAGACTGAAAAAGTCAGCTGTCGGAACTGCCCACTTCTCACTCGGCGGACACTCTGTTTTTTTGCATTTACACTTTTTGCTCATTAAGCTTTCTCAAATTGGCTATGCTTCTCTTCTGCAGGAGAGAGGAAATTAAGTAGTTTTGCTTCAAGGGCACGAGGGTTGTCACCACTGGCAATTCCGGCAATTCCAACTAGCATCAGTTTTTGTTCTTTTACTATATGGTGTGCCTTGGCTTTTAATTTTGCTCCCATAGGGCCAAATAAGACGTAAGCACTAAAAATACCGGTAACGGTAGCTGTAAATGCCCCTGCAATACCTTTTGCCATTTCTGGAGGATTGTCAAGTTTTTGAAGTGCCAAAATAAGTCCTAAAACAGCCCCGACAAGACCTAAAACGGGAGAAGTTTCTCCTGCTAAGATCCAATAATGGGCACATCCGTGATAATAGTGTTCAGTCTCTTCGATTACAAGATCTAAACTCTCAACAATAGTATCTATCTCATTTCCGTCTATTGCCATACTCAGACCCTGCTTTAAAAATGCATTGTCAATCTGCGAGACCTCTTTTTCTAGTGATAATATACCATTGCGTCTAGCCAGCGATGACAGCTCTACGATTTGTTTAATTCTCGCATGTAGGTCAACCGGGGATTTTTTGAAAATCATACCGACACTCTTAAATGCACCGCTAATATACTCAGCATCCGTACTTACCATCGACGCCAAGAGAGTAGTAGGCATAATAATAATTAATGAAGTTATATGGACAACATGCAGAGGATTTCCACCCTCCATTAAGTCACCGATAGAAATAGAGGCAATTGCTCCTAATATTCCTAAAACAACCGTTAAATCCACGCAAGCCCTTTCATTTGTGGTAATTTTACCACTTTAATTATCATATTTTTCCAAAGATTATACACTATTTAACCAAAAATAAAAATTTTATTATCCAAACACTCTAATATAATATATTTAGAATACGATAGCGATGCTATCGTATTTATATATGATTTTTACAGTAACACACCCGTAATTTATATAGCAATACCTACGCTATTTTCATTATTGGGGTGTCTACTATTTTATAGTTTCTTTCTAACTATTTTAACAGCTTCAACCATATTTTTCAAACTTGGTTTTACTTCTTCCCATTTTCTTGTTTTTAGTCCGCAATCAGGGTTTATCCAAAGCTGCTCTTTTGGCAAAACCTCAAGCAGAAGCTCTATCTGTTTGACAATCTCTTCTACGCTTGGAACTCTTGGGCTATGGATATCATAAACCCCTGGACCCACCTCTTTGGTGTAACCTACTTTTTTAAAGATTTTCAGAAGTTCATTGCCGCTTCTAGCCGTCTCTATAGAGATAACATCCGCGTCCATATCTTCTATGGTGTTTATGATGTCATTAAACTCGCTATAGCACATGTGAGTATGGATTTGCGTCTCTTTTTTTGCACTGCTAACGGCAATCTTGAAGTCTCTCGTCGCCCACGCTTCATACACTTTTATCTTTTCGCTTCTTAGCGGATAGCCCTCTTTAAATGCTGCTTCATCGACCTGTATGATTTTTATCCCAGCTTTTTGCAAGTCATCTATCTCATCACTAAGTGCTACGGCTATCTGCTTTGAAACCTCTCCTCTTGGCATATCGTCTCGCACAAAAGACCAGTTTAAAATCGTCACTGGACCCGTTAACATCCCTTTCATGATGTGTTTAGTTTTGCTTTGCGCATAGGTTATCCACTCAACCGTCATTGACTTTGGTCTGCTTATGTCTCCATAGATAAAGGGCGGTTTGACACATCTGCTCCCATAGCTTTGAACCCATCCGTTTTGGCTAAATCCATACCCCTTTAGCTGCTCACCGAAATACTCTACCATATCATTTCTCTCAGGCTCACCGTGGACTAAAATCTCTAAGCCGCACTCCTCTTGAAATGCCACACACTCATCTATGTACTTTTTTATCTCTTTTTCATATTCATCTTTTGAGATAAAAGCGCCTTTAAAATCACTTCTGGCTTTTCTAATCTCGGGAGTTTGCGGAAATGAGCCTATAGTAGTCGTTACCAAATCGCTGTATCCCAAAATCTCTCTTTGGAGTTTTAGTCTCTCTTTTGCATCACCCTCTCTTTGGAGCAATGCGCGGTTTTTTACTCTCTCTTGCACGGCTTTGTCATGGATAAGAGGCGAATTTTTTCTATCTTCATTTGCCTTTTCATTGCTTTTTAGAGCCTCTTTTTGTGCTTCATCCAAACTGCTTTTACCATCAAAAAAGAGTTTTGAGATAAGTGATATTTCATCCAATTTTTCAAGTGCAAAACTTAACCACTCTTTTATCTCACTGCTCATCTCTTCTTCATACTTTAAAGCAAAAGGTGAGTGAAGAAGCGAGCATGACGAAGAGATAAGGATATTCTCTTTAGTGACAACTTTTGAAATATTTTCTAAAAGTGTAATTGTTTTTGCAATATCGCATCTCCAAATATTTCTACCGTCCACTACTCCTGCTATAAGTTTTTTATCGCTCTTTGCAATAATTTCAAGGGATTGTAAATTTTCATCTCCATTTAAAAAATCAAGCCCTAACGCCCATATGGGCGTATGAACCAAAATCTTTGTTGCCTCGCATGAGTGCTCAAAATATGTAACGACTGCAATTTTTATGTTTGGCGAAACGGCTGCCAACCTGTCATAAGTAGGCTTTATAAGACTAAGCATTTTCATATCCGGTTCTTTTACAAAAATCGGCTCATCTATCTGCACGATTACGTCATCATCAAGAGTGCTTATGGTTTTTAAAAGCTCCTCATAAATAGGCACTATTTTGCCCCAAAACTCATAAACATCACCGCCGTCGGCTCTTTTGCTAAGTCCCAGATATGTAATAGGTCCGATGATATTTATCTTTGTTTTTATACCTAAGCTTTTTGCTTCATTATATTCATCTACAATTTTTGAAGCATTTAAAGAGTAGTTATCTTCTTTGCTAAGTTCTGGAACTATGTAATGGTAATTTGTGTTAAACCACTTTGTCATCTCCATAGCCACGGTCGATGCATTGCCCCTTGCCATTGCAAAATATAGTTCTTCATTTTTCAAGTTTGCAAATCTTTTCGGAATAGCTCCTAACATGAGAGAAGTATCAAGCATATTATCATAAAGCGAAAAATCATTTGAACTTATAAAGTCAATTCCTGCATCTCTTTGATACTCCCAGTGTCTCTTCTTTAACTTGCTTGCTACATTTTGTACATTTTCAAATGAGCATTTTTTTGCCCAAAATTCCTCTAAAACTCTTTTTAACTCTCTTTGTTCCCCGATTCTTGGGAAACCTACTATGTAATTTTTTGACATGAAAATATCCTTGTATTTTTTTCTATTTTGTTTTTTTGTAATAATTTTGTAAAAAAAAGGGTATTAAAGAGGAGGGTGTACGCCAGTGCGTCGAAACGCAAAGTAAGTTGTATAGTATGGACATCTAGGAATGAAATGATTAAGCAAAATTATGAGTCTGGTTTTTATTTTAAATATTTTATTGCAATGGCAAGGTTTGTCTGTCTGCGATAAAGTGGCGAAGAGAAAATTAATAGGCGGATTATTTTCTTCTTTATCGCTTTTATAAATTAGAATATTTTTTAAAAAAGATGAAAAGGTATTAGAGATGGATAGCAGTGTTACTTCTTGAGAATACGCTTGAATTGTCATTAATGAGAAGTAATTTTTTCCAAATCCTTTAGGGTTTTTCATCTGTTTAACCTATTTTATATCTTTCAAAAACTCACACATTAAACGCACTCCGGCACCTGTTGCACCGTAAACATTGCAATCCCATGGTGTTTCGGTATAAGCGGTTCCGGCTATATCAAAGTGCATCCACTTGTTTTTATTCTCATCTTTTATAAATCTATCCAAAAACAGACCAGCCGTAATCGCTCCGCCGTAAGGTTTTGAAGCCGTGTTGCTTATATCGGCAATTTCACTCTTTAGAAGTTTTTTAAGGTATCTGTTAAACGGCAATGAGCTTATCATCTCTCCTGCGTCGCTTCCTGCTCTTCCTATATCATGTTTAAGCTTATGAGAGTGCCCCATTAAGCCTGTCGTATATTGACCGAGTGCAATCATACATGCACCCGTAAGCGTTGCAAAGTCAAATATGTAGTCTGCTTTAACTTTATCTTGCGCATAATCAAGAACATCGGCTAAAACCAAACGACCCTCTGCATCGGTGTTTCTTACTTCTATAGTAGTTTTGCTTCTTGAGACCAAAACATCATCAGGTTTATAAGCATTTCCGCCGACCATATTTTCAACCGCACCGATAAATGCGTGAACTTCGATGTCAAGCTTTAGTTCGCTTACCGCTTTTATGATTCCAAGAACTGCACATGCACCGGCTTTATCCATTTTCATGGTAACCATCGATGTTGCAGCTTTCAGGCTTAATCCCCCACTGTCATAAGTTAAACCTTTGCCTACCAGCGTTATTGTCTTTTTAGGATTTGTCGGTTTGTATGCCAAATGAATAAGCGTACTTCCGTGAACGGAGGCACGACCGACTGCAAGCATCGCACCCATATTCTCTTTTGCCAAATCATCTTCTTGAAGTATTTTGCACTCTAAAGAGTTTTCATTTGCTAATTTTTGGGCTGCATGTGAGAGTGTTTGCGGGTTGATCTCTTGCGGTGCTCTGTTTACAATGTCGCGAGTGAAATTAGTAGCATCGGCTACGATAAGCGCTTCATTAAAAATTGACTCTAAATTGCCAAAATCAATATCGTTTGATGCTAAAATAACCTCTTTAAATTCACTCTTTTTCGGCTCTGATTTATATTCGTTAAACTCATATCCGCCAAGAATAACACCCTTAACCAATGCCCCAATCGTTGATTTAGAGATTACTTCCATTTTTGCCGATGTAAAATTTGATGTCTTTAGTGTTTTCATAGCACATGCACACGCGCTTCTTAAATCATCACTTTTTTTACTATCAACTCCACAAAAAAGCAACCCTTTTTCATATAGAAAACATGTAGTGTCTTGTTCGGCTTTAAACCCGGCTTTTTGTAAAATATCAACATGTTCATTCTCTGTAAGTTCATCTTTTTTTAGAAAAATAACCGTTACATCTGATGAAACTTCGTCTAATTCTTTATTTAGTAATTTAATATTCACTTTTTCTCCATTTTAATTGTCAAAATTTAAAATCTCTTTTGCCTGAATCATATCTTTGTCGCCTCTGCCTGAGATATTTACAATAATAAGTTTATCTTTTATATTTGGCATTTTTTTAAGGTATGCCACTGCATGCGCACTCTCAAATGCAGGAATAATTCCCTCTTTTCGTGACAACCATACAAAAGCATCAAGTGCTTCTTGGTCTGTTGCATGGTCATAGCTTACGGATTTATTGTCATGATGAAAGGCATGCTCAGGTCCGATTCCCGGATAGTCAAGCCCTGCAGAGATGGAGTGAGCTTCTAGTATCTGACCGTCTTCGTCTTGAAGCAGGTAGCTCATCTGACCGTGCAGTACACCGGGGCGACCTTGATTTAGCGAACAGCCGTGTTCACCGGAGCCGATACCTTTTCCGCCTGCTTCTATACCGATACACTCAACCTCTTTATCTTCTAAAAAGTGCTGGAAAGTTCCGATGGCATTGCTTCCTCCGCCGATACATGCAATAACATGATCCGGCAAACGACCCTCTTTTTCAAGTATTTGTGCTCTTGCTTCGTACCCTATAATCGCTTGAAAATCTCTTACCATCATTGGGTATGGATGAGGACCTGCAACAGTTCCGATAATGTAAAAGGTATCTCTTGCATTTGTAACCCAGTGGCGAATTGCGTCATTCATAGCATCTTTTAGCGTTTTACTTCCGCTCTCAACGGAGTTTACTTTTGCACCGAGGAGCTTCATGCGAAAAACATTCAGCTCTTGTCTTGTCACATCTTTTGCACCCATAAATATTTCACACTCTAAGCCCAAAAGAGCACAAATCGTTGCAGTTGCAACACCATGTTGACCTGCACCTGTTTCTGCTATGATTTTTTTGTATCCAAGTCTCTTTGCCATAAGCCCTTGAGCAATAACATTGTTGACTTTATGTGCACCCGTATGGTTTAAATCTTCTCTTTTTAAGTAGATTTTTGCGCCAAGCTCATCTGAAATGTTTTTAGCATAGTAGAGCGGAGAAGGGCGACCGACATAATCTTTTAGATAGTAGTCAACCTCTGTCCAAAAATCTCTGTCAAAGCGAATACTGTTATACTCCTCTTCGAGTTTTAAAAGTGCAGGCATCAATGTTTCAGGAACATATCTACCACCGAATATACCAAAATGTCCATGTTTTGGATCAAATTTTGAAGGAGAAGGAATATACATTAGTTTACCTCGATTAATGAGTAGACATTTGTCGTCTCTTTTAAATTTTTTTGTCCGTCTAAAAAGTTAAGACACACGATAAAACAAGCCTCCACACATGAAGCGCCTGCTTGCTTGATAAGTCTTGCGGCTGCATTTGCAGTTCCGCCTGTAGCGATTAAATCATCTATGAGAAGCACTCTTGCATTTTGAGTCTTGCTAAAAGCATCTATGTGAATCTCTATCTCGTCTATACCGTACTCAAGTGAATATTTCTCACTGATTGTGGTGTATGGCAACTTTCCTTTTTTACGAATCGGAACAAATCCGATCCCAAGCATCTGTGCGAGTGCTCCTCCGAAAATAAAACCTCTGGCATCAATACCCGCAATATAATTTAAGTTGTACTCTTTATATTTTTGATAAAGGTGATTCATAAGCACACCATAAGCCTCCGCATCATTAAGAAGAGTAGTGATATCTTTAAATACAATACCCGGTTTGGGAAAATCTTTTACGTCTCGTATGGAATTTTCTATGATTTTTCTCTCTGTATTGCTAAGTGTCATAATTCTCATCCTTATATAAGAGCGTCAATTCGACCCTCTAATGCTTTGATTTTATTATTTAAACGATCTGTTTCTTGTCTATGTTTCGTATTTCTCTGCTTGAGCGCTTTGAGCTCATTTCTTAATTTATTAAGTTCGTCACTCAAGATATCAACGTTTCCGAGTGCTCTTTGAAGTTGAATTTGATATTTTCTTATAAGTATCTCTGCCTCTTGAAGGGTTAATTTCATCAAGTCATTGCTTCTTTGTTCTTTGTTTGTGATGCTTTTAAAGTAAAACATCTTAACAAACAGATAAACAGATAAGATAGAGAGTGTTGTTAAAAGTGACCATTCCCAAAACATAACTTTTCCTTTTTATAAATTATAACTCTTCTGACTCGTTTGCGTACATATTAATAAATTGCTTCTATTTTTGCTACGCGTCCCATGTGGCGTCCACCTTCAAAAGTACCGGCACACCAAGCATCTAAGATAGATTCCGCAACACCTTTTCCTATGATTCTCTCTCCAAAGCAGAGTACATTTGCATCGTTATGTCCACGGGCAACAACCGCTGTGTAGGCATCATGGCAAAGAGCCGCACGAATTCCGGAGTGGCGGTTTGCTGCCATGCTCATGCCGATTCCTGAGCCGCAAATAAGGATACCTTGCGAACTCTTATCTGCCAAAACCGCTTCACAAACTTTTATGGCATAGTCAGGATAGTCAACTCTATCTTTTGAAAAAGGTCCAAGATCTATGACTTCATGACCTTTTTCTTTCAATAATTCAACCGTATAATCCTTAAGATCTATTCCGGCATGGTCTGTTGCAATATAAAATTTCATTTTTTTCCTTTTTTATGAGATTAGCAGATTTAAAATTGTCTGTACAGGCAAAAGCAGCAGATAGTTTTTTAAAGGCGTCATCAAAATAATTAAAACCACAATAATTCCGTATCTCTCGTATCTATCAAAAAATTCAGCAACGGAGTTGATGTTATACTTTAGAGAGAGATGTACAAGAAAGTGCGCACCGTCAAACTGAGGAATCGGTAGCAGGTTGAAAACACCCAAAACGACATTGATGATAAGAAGTTGAAATATCAAAAGATATGTAAAAATATAGATTAAACCGTCATCCGTATTTGGCTGACTCATGTAGACTATGGCAATAGAAGCAAATGCGGCTAGAGTAAAGTTATATACAATTCCGGCTAAATCAACCTGCATTGCACCGTTATAGCCTGCGTTTCTAGCGACTGTTCCCATGTTGATAGGTACGGGTTTTGCCCAACCGAATAAAAATCCGCTATCAGCACCCATAAGCATAGGCAAAAAATAGGTAGCAGCAGGAACTAAAATAGTACCTACCAAATCCACATGCGAGATAGGATTTATAGTTAATCTCCCTGCATTCTTAGCCGTAGTGTCACCGTACATGTAGGCAACCCAGCCATGCATTATCTCATGTCCTATGATTGCTATTGCCAATGCAAGAACTGCAGCTAAAATTTTTAGTAAATCAATAGATTCCATGATCATCTTTATCTGTCATTAATCTCTCTGCTATAGCTTTATCCAGATAAGCAGGCATCTCAAGATCAGTCGGTGTTTTACCGATTCTATCCCATCTGATTTCCCAATTGTCGTTTATGCTAAAATATATAAACCACGGTGTTCCCTCAATATTTTCATAAGGAACAGCACCCCAAAAACGGCTATCATTTGAATGATCACGATTGTCACCCATCATAAAGTAGTTATCTTTGTCAACTTTAATCGGAGCAAAATTAAATATCGGCATAGGATATTGACCGTTATCTATAATTTTATTGTCATGGTGGATTCCAGGATGCTCTTTCATGTATGGATTTTTCACCCAAAGTTTTCCTGCAAAAACTACAAGATCCTTTTCATTAAAGTTCTTTTTAATCCACTCATCACCTTCATTATGGTGAAGATAGAGATCTTTATCAAGGACAAAAAGCTCATCGTTCGGAAGTGCCACACATCTTTTTACAAAGTGCTGTTTTGTGTTACCGGGATATCTAAAAATAACGATATCGCCTCTCTTTGGTCTATCTCCGTCCATCAGGCGAAGGCTGTCACTCCACGGCATAATCGAAGTTTCCAAAAACGGGAGATGCGGCATAGGAATACCGTATGCAAATTTTTTGGCAAAAAGATGATCTCCGATAAGCAGAGAATCTTTCATCGAACCGCTTGGAATTCTAAAAGCCTGAGCCACAAAAAATATAACAAAAAGAACTATGATTACAGTTCCCGTCCAAGAGTTAGAAAACTTATAAGCTTTATGTAGAATTTTTTTCATTTACTCTCTTTCGTTTGCATGGGCTTTTGTTGCTTTAAGTGTATTGCTAAGCAGCATAGAGATTGTCATAGGTCCTACGCCACCCGGAACAGGAGTTATATATGAACATTTTTTGCTTACTTTTTCAAAATCTACATCGCCTACAAGCTTACCGTCATTTGCACGACTAATACCTATGTCAACTATAATTACACCATCTTTAACCATATCTTCTTTGATTAGATTAATAACACCCACTCCTACAAAAATCATGTCAGCGTTTAAAGTATGTTTTTTCAAATCATCCGTAAAAATATGGCAGATTTCAACCGTGGCATTTGCATTTAAAAGCAGAGCCGCCATAGGTTTTCCGACAATATTAGATGCGCCTACGACTACACAGTTTTTGCCTTTTGGGTCTATGTTATACTCTTTTAAAAGTTCCATAACTCCAAGCGGAGTACATGGAACAAAACCATCAAGTCCCGTCGATAGTCTTCCGACATTGTATGGATGAAAACCATCTACATCTTTGCTCGGGTCTACAAGTTCAAGTATCTTTGTAGTATCTATTTGGCTAGGAAGCGGAAGCTGAATTAAAATCCCGTCAATATTAGGATTATTGTTCATCATTTTGATTGTATTTTCGATTGCATCTTGAGAGATATCCTGCGGCATTTCATGTGTTACTGAGTAAAATCCAACTCTGTCACACGCTTTTTTCTTCATATTTACATAAGCCGCACTTGCCGGATCTTGACCGACCAAAACCACTGCAAGCCCCGGGACTAAACCTGTTTTGTTTTTTAGATTTTTTACTTCATTTGCTACATCTGCTTCTATTTTTAAAGAGAGTGCCTTACCGTCAAGAAGTTGCATTTAAACCTCATAATATTATTTTTTTGTTATTATACCTTTATATATTTAAACTTTTTTCAAAGCAAGTTTATGAAAGAAATTTTCTGCCTTTGTAGAATGCAAACTTTAGTGCCATAGCGGCTAGCGTAACAAATTTGGACTTTGTTCAAATTATGTCAAAAACAAAAAGGGAAAACGCTTTATGAGAGATATATTGTTACTGTTACTCCCTTTTTCTCTCTTTGCCCAAACCAGTTTTATCACCCCTATGGAGTATGCTTCATCACTCTATAAAAATCCAAGAGGAATAGGGTGCCAAAACTGTCACGGTGACTCCGGAGAGGGAAGAGTCGTAGCTAGATACGAGGATAAAAAAGAGAAAAAAAGTTTTGTCGGTCCAGAGATAAACAGTATGGATTTTAATAACTTTTTCACAGCACTCAATGTAAGAAAAAATGGAATGCCGAGATACTTTTTAACACACAAAGAGATTCAAGCGCTCTACTTTTACGTGCAAGAGAAAAAGAAAGAAAAAAATTCAAATGTTAAATAATTTACAAGAGATAAAAAATGCTTACGAAGAGAGGGATTTGGTTGCACTTGATGCACTTGCAATTCCCACATATAGAGTAATAAACAAAAGAGAAGATTTCAGATCGGCATTGATGCTCTCATGTAACAAGATAGAGCATTTAGCAAAGATTGAAACCATTGAAGCCGACTGCATTATTTTAAATCTTGAAGACGGAGTAAGCAAAGAGGATAAGCCATTTGCACTTGTTTTATGTGCCATATTTTTATCTCGTCATAAGAGATGTGATAAAAAACTAGTCGTTCGAGTAAATGCACTCAATGAAGGCGGATATGAGGAGATTACATACCTAAATCAGTTTATGCCCGATGCTATCAGGATCCCAAAAATTCAAAATGCAATAGAAGTAAAATCAGTTTATGAGCTTTTAAACAAAGATACCGACTTGCACCTTTCCATAGAAACAAGCGGAGCATGGAAAAATTTATCATCACTTAAAATTGATAAAAAAGTCACTACGTTTTATCTAGGTATTTTAGATCTTTTTGCAGACATGAAGCTTCCACAGAGCTTGATTAATGTGGATAATCCTACAGTTTTATATATCTTGTCGCACTTTTTAGTTACATGTAAAAGCATCGGTGTAAAACCTGTCTCTTTTGTATATCAAGAGTTTAAAAACCTAGATATGTTTGAGAAGTGGATATCTCTGGAAAAGGCAATTGGGTATGATGCAAAAGGGTGCATCTCTCCAACACAGGCAAAACTAGTAAATGAAAAATTTGCCGATGAAGAAAGAGAGATTAAGAGAGCAAAAAATATAATCAAGCTCTTTGAACTAAACAAAGAGCTTGGCGTTACCGGTTTTGAAGACGAAGAGTTCGGATTTGTAGATGAGCCTGTTTATAAAGGGGCTTTGGTACTGTTGGAGAGAAATATGTCTAAATAACTCTGTTTTAGTGTCTTGCTAAATTATAAAAAACATTATATCTAATCAATATCTTTTCACTCGGTCTCGGGTATCTGCTGTATGCATACTCAATCGTCTCTTTTGTAGTATCGTCAAGTACGTAATATCCACTATTTTTAAGAAATTTAAAGTCCGTCATGTCTCCGTTTGGATGAAGATAAAACTCTACAATATTTGTTCTGTTTACATTTATATCTTTTGTGAGATTGACTTGTGCAACTCTGTTTAAAACCTCTTGCGTAATTCTTCTCATAATCTCTTGATTATCAAGCAGATATTTTTGCTGACCAGGTGTAAACTTGCCGAATTCATCTCCGTAAAGCTCTTTTAAATCAGAATTTATGCTGCTGCCGCTTTTTTGCTTACTCTCCTCTTTCTTAGCATCTTGTTCCGATTTATCCTCATACATCCAATCAAGAGCATCACTTTTGCTTTTTTTCTCCTCTTGCGGTAATTTTATATAAGGTTCTTTAGGCGGAAGCGGTTCTATTTTAGGCTGAGGCGTTACCTTTGAAGACTCTGCCTTTTGTTTTTCAATATTAATAGGCGGCTTATCCACGCTCATCTGCTGTTTAATCTTTTTAGGTTCATAGTTTATATGTGGCTGCTTAAGAGGTTCGGCAATTTTAGTAAGTTGACTTCCCTTAGGCATAGGAGGAGCGACTTCCGATGGCTTTTGCATAACATCTTCTATGTCTTTAAGAGGTTCGACTTTTTTTGGCATCTCTTTGAGCGAAACCTTGATTTTATTCTCTTTTGGTTTTTGTTCTTCTTTGATTTGAGGCATCATTATTCCTAGAAGCCAGAACAAAAGCAATAATAAAAAGTGGATTAAAAGGGCGACAAAGAGTGCAAAATATGAACGGTTCAAACTATTCCATGTGGTTATAAAATTTCCGGCAATTATAACCAATATAGATTAATAGTTATTAGCTATAATTACAAAATTAAACATAACTATAAGGTAAAAAATTGAGTATAGAGAATTCATTAAAAGCTTTCAAGCAAGCGCAAACTTTAATTCCCGGCGGAGTAAACTCTCCTGTTAGAGCATTTAAGAGTGTCGGCGGAACACCTATTTTTATTGCAGAAGGAAACGGTGCATATTTGACTGATATTGACGGTAATAAATATGTAGATTATGTTCAAAGCTGGGGTCCGCTTCTTTTTGGACACAGAGATGAATCGATTGAGAGTGCAGTTATAGAAGCCGTAAAACATGGTCTAAGCTTCGGCGCTCCCACTCAAGCTGAGAGCGATTTAGCCGAACTTGTGATTTCCATGTTTGACTCTATTGATAAAATTAGATTTGTAAGCAGCGGAACAGAAGCTGTAATGAGCGCAATCCGTCTTGCTCGTGGGTATACAAACCGTGATGACATCGTAAAGTTTACGGGATGCTACCATGGGCATAGCGATTCGCTTTTGGTTCAAGCGGGAAGCGGAGCTGCGACTTTTGGAAACCCAAGCTCTCCGGGAGTTCCAGCTGATTTTACAAAGCACACACTTTTGGCGGAGTATAACAACATTGAGAGTGTAAAAAAATGTTTTAATGATTCTAAAAATATCGCATGTGTTATTATAGAACCGATTGCAGGAAATATGGGTTTAGTTCCTGCTGATAAAGAGTTTTTGCATGAATTAAGAGAGCTTTGTGATTCAAACGGAACTCTGCTTATTTTTGATGAAGTTATGAGCGGTTTTCGTGCAACGGTTCACGGTGCAGAGTCGATAACCGGAGTTAAACCGGACATCGTAACACTCGGAAAAGTTATCGGCGGAGGAATGCCTGTAGGCGCATTCGGTGCAAGAACGGACATTATGGCTAAACTTTCACCTGAAGGTCCGGTATATCAGGCAGGTACGCTTAGCGGAAATCCTGTCGCTATGGCTGCAGGACTTGCGGCAATATCTAAATTAAAGAAAAATGCCCTAGTTATATCTGTGCTCAATGAGCGTGCAAAGAGATTGGTTGAAGGGATGCAAAAAGAGGCTCTTGGGTGTGGAATAACTATGCAGATAGACACAAGAGGCAGCATGTTTGGTTTCTTTTTCAATGAAAAACCTGTCAAAAACTTTGCCGATGCATGTAACTCTGATGCGGAACTGTTTGCAAAATTCCACTCTATTATGTTAAGAGAAGGCTTCTACTTCGCATGTTCACTTTATGAAACCGGCTTTATATCAACTGCCGTAACGGATGATATGATTGAGGATACGATTAAAGCAAGCGCTAGAGTTTTTAAAGAAATAACCAATGGCTAATGAAGAAAAAAAGGAGCATGAAACTCCGAGAATAAAACCTATCATCGAAGCAGCCGATCACCTCTCTTTGGGAATTTCGATAGCTGTAGCAGTTCTGATGGGTGTCGGAATCGGTTTGCTGCTAAAAAACATGACAGGCGCTTTCTGGACGCTCTGGATAGGAGTTTTTATAGGCATTTCAGCAGCCGTGCTGAATGTTTATAAAGCATATTCTAAACAGTATAAGGTGTTTGAAGAGTTGGCAAAAGAGCCACGTTATGCCATTAAAAAAAAGCTTGAGGATGACGAAGAAGAAGACGATGAGTATAACCAAAAAAACTATTAATCTTATAGTGGGGGCAGAATTTTTTATTCTGCTTACCTATCTCATCTCTTTTAAATTTTTCATAAACCTGCAAATAGCATTTTTAAGTAGTTTTTTTATTATAACAGGCTCAATATATGCCTATAAAAGAATGGTTAAAGAAGAGGTTAATGCACAAAATATAGAGGAGAAAAGAGATTTTTACGATGCACTGGAAGATCCTTACGAACTTTATGACGAAACACCTATAAATGAGGCTCCTACTGAAGAACTGGATTTAAAAGAAATTGTCAAAGAAGAGAAGAAAAAGATAAAGACATTTAATTTTCAGGATATAAAAAAGGGAAGCAGGGCAGGTGTCTCACTATTTAGACTAATTCCATATATACTTTTAATTCTGGGTTTTATCGCACTTAAAAACAATGAACTCCTAGATATTTCTATCTATCTTCCATCACTCCTTAGCGGCATCATAGCAGGTTATATGGTTTCAAAAGATTTAGCTTAAATCAAGCTGTTGTAATCATGGGAATATTTATGATTATCTTTTTTTGAAAGTCTATATAAAAATTTTTGTCTGCGGAAAATATTTTTAATTCGTTAACTCTCTCTTGGATAATGTTTTGCGAACTAACTTCAATGCAGAATAGACTATATTTTTTCTCCTCAAATTTTATATGTTCACCGACTCTATAAAATATTTTAGTTAAAATTTTCTTATTATTTTCATAGCAAGCATATACTTTGCTTAGTGCTTTTATAAAGTTATTTGAATCTATAATTATTTCAGGAATTGTCGGGTCAAAATCTTTTTCAAAAATAATTTTTGAGTTAATAGAGTAAGTAGAGATACATAAATCTACGAGTGTGTATATATTTGTCATTTCACCGAGAACTTTTGGCTTGTTGAGCTTAAAAGAGGGTGCTTGATAGAGTTTTATCCCTATTTCATCATCATTCTCATACCCAACCGTAATAGCAAAAAATTTATAGCGTCCAAAATGGAGCTCTAAAAATGTTGTTTTAAAGCCAAAGGATATATTTGCATAGGTAGTTGCAAGATTAAAAAGCTCTTCCGTTGTAACCGAACCAAGCAAAAATTGTGCTTCTGCGTTTAGCGACACAACCTTTGAGTTCGAACTAAAGAGTATAAAAGGGTTATAGTCATACTCTATCCACTGCTGCTCAAAAGTCATTTTTGCTACTTACTCTTCTATATAATTTTTAAGTTTTCTTCCAACTTTAGGGTGTTTTAGCTTTTTAATCGCACTTGACTCTATTTGACGCACTCTCTCACGTGTTACGTTAAGCTCTTTACCTATCTCTTCAAGTGTTCTGTCACTCTCATCATCCATAATTCCAAAACGAAGTTTAATAACCGCTTTTTCTCTCTCGTTTAACTGCTCTAAGACGTTCTCTATCTGAACTCTTAAATCATCTTTTAGTATAGCATCAGATGGAGAAAGTGATGTTTTATCTTCAATAAAGTCACCAAATCTTCCATCATCTTCACTGCCTATAGGAGCTTCAAGGCTTATCGGCTCTTTTGTAATTTTTATTACATTTTTAACTTTTTCAACCGATAAACCGACTTCTAGCGCTATAACTTCAACATCAGGCTCTCTGCCATGCTCTTGTAGATGTTTACGCATAATTTTATTGATGCGGTTTATAGTTTCAATCATGTGAATCGGAATACGAATCGTTCTTGCCTGATCTGCGATTGCACGAGAGATAGCTTGACGAATCCACCAAGTTGCATAAGTTGAAAATTTATAACCTTTTTGGTATTCAAACTTATCAACCGCTTTCATAAGACCGATATTACCCTCTTGAATAAGATCAAGGAAAGGCAATCCGCGGTTTGTATATCTCTTTGCGATGGAGACGACAAGTCTTAGATTTGACTTTGCCATTCTTGTTTTTGAAATTTCAGATATATTTTTTCCGCGTTTAATCTGTTCCAAAATATCTGCAAGCTTTTCAGGTTCCATACTAAAACTATTTTTAGAAGCCTCTTTTGTCTGTACAAGTTTTTTTATCTCCATGTACGTACTTACCATCGTAGCTTCAGGAACCATACTTGCAATATCTTCTTTTGTCAAATCACAAATTTTTTCAACTAAAACTTTATGGTTAGCCTTAAGAGTCGCATTAAACAGTGGAAGTTTATACTCCAATCTTTTTAACTCTTTGTCATACCCTTCATCACTTTTAAGTGCGGTTTCCATTGCTTTTACAAGTTCATTAATCAGTTTTGAGGTTGGTCCAAGATCAAGCAGACTCTCTTTTAATATCTTCTTCTTATATGTCAAGGTTAAAAAATATAAAACAGTTTCAGGCGTAGGTTCTTGATTTATATCATCAGGTGCTTTTTCAACAAGCTTTGCCCACTCTTTTTTTGCCTTTTCGAGTGCTTTAAAACTAATAGTTACTTTTTCAACTCTTGTTTTATCTTTTGCAGTTAATGGCTTTTCAACTTCGCCACTCTCTTCATCTTCACTCTCTTCATCTTCATTTACATCTATATCGTCAACATCTTCTTTTTCATCTTCAAAACTTTTAAAAAGCTCTTTAACTCTTCTCTCACGGTTAATAAGCGGCTCTTTGTAGTCCAAGATAAAGTCTATCAAATATGGAACAGAACATATTGCATCGATAATAATGCTCTCTCCGTTTTCAATTTTTTTAGAAATCTCTATCTCTTCTTCTTTTGTTAAAAGCGGAATCTGTCCCATTTCTCTAAGATACATACGAACCGGAGAGTCAGATCTAGACCACTCTAGTAGTTCATGCTCTTTTAAAATATCAAAATTATCAGTTTCGTTATTTTCAATCATCTTTCTTTGAGCGCTTCTTCTAGCTTCAGCTTCTTTATCGTTAAGAAGTTTTGCATGTTCTGATGATGTATAAATGCATGCTTTATGTTTTTGGATAAGCTTATGAATGGTGCCGGCTTGCGCAGAAGTAGGTTGTTTATCAAAAAGTTCCATTAACGACTCATATGTTAAACACTCTTTTGGTTTTTGATTTGTAAAGAATGTTTCAATAGCTTTGTTGAGTTCTTTAGCTGTCATATAAAATACACCTTGTTGGTTCGATAAGATTTTTTAAAGGTGGATTATACCCAAACACTCTTAACCCTTCCTTTCTCTTATATTGGAACAGTGATTGCTTAAAGTGATAAAAAAAAGATTTAAAAGGTATTTTATGCAGAGCGGATATTATAGTTCGGCAGCAGGGATGGTTACTCAGTTTAACCGCCTTGATACTATTTCAAACAACCTTGCTAACGTAAATACGGTTGGTTTTAAAGAGGACAATCTTATAGTCGGTGATTTTTTGCGCCTATATAAAGAGGCGAGAGACGAACTACCAAATGCCAACCACACAAAAGAAGCAGCTCAATTTTTAAACAGGGCTATGAATAAAGCTCCGCAAATTGTAGATTCATATATAGACCACTCCGTAGGAAATATGGAAAAGAGTGACAATCCTCTGGATATGGCGCTCTCTAGAGAAGGACTTTTCTTTTTGGTAAAAACTCCTGAGGGGATTAGACTTACAAGAGATGGAACATTTACTAAAGATGATCAGGGCAAACTTATAACAAAAAGCGGTTATGAGGTGTTGCCGAGTGATTACTTTATAACTAATCAGCCGATAATGTTAAATCCCGAAGATAACATCATTCAAGTTGATAAAAATGGGCAAATGTTTAAGAATGTGCCGGGGAGTGTAAACTTTACTGCCGGTTCTAAGCTTTTCGTGGTACAGCCCGACAATATTGCCATGCTTAAAAAAGAGGGCAACAATCTCTACAGATATGACGAAGAAACTCAGTTCCAAAATATAGAAGAGAGTGGTGCAGTTTTGCAAGGTTTTGTAGAGAAGAGCAATGTAAATGCAGTAAAAATGATGACACAAATGATAGAGACGAATCGTTTAGTCGGCATGTATCAAAAAGCGATGGATACACAGATGAACGATATGAACCGTGACGCAATTGAAAAAATTGCCAAAAAATCTTAAGGAGCTTAGACCATGATGCAATCACTTTATACTGCTTCAACAGGAATGTTGAGTATGCAGACACAAATAGATACTACCGCAAATAATATTGCCAACGTAAACACAATAGGTTTTAAAAAGTCCCGCGCGGAGTTTGCGGATCTTATGTATAAAGTTATGGAATATGCCGGTACATCAACGAGCGATGTAACTAAGAGTCCTACCGGCATAGAAGTCGGACTTGGTTCAAGACCTACGGCTATCAATAAAATTTTTTCCGAAGGCAGTTTAAAGCAGACGGATAATCAGCTTGATATAGCAGTGACAGGCAGAGGTTTTTTCAAACTTGAACTTCCTGATGGAACTGAAGTTTACTCAAGAAACGGAGCATTTAAAGTTGATGCAGATGGAATAATGGTAAATAGTGACGGTTATAGACTTGTTCCGGAAGTTGTTATTCCGCCTGATGCGACAAATGTCAGCATCGGTACGGACGGAACGGTAACTGTTGTACAGACCGGTCAGACTCAGGCAACGCAAATAGGTCAACTGTCATTAACAAACTTTATAAATCCTGCAGGTTTACACTCCATGGGAGACAATCTCTATCTTGAAACAGACAGCTCAGGTCAGCCTGTAGAGGGAACTCCCGGATCTGACGGTCTTGGGGTTATCAGACAAGGGTTTGTAGAACTTAGCAATGTTGAACTTGTTGTTGAACTGACAGACCTTATTACGGGTCAAAGAGCTTATGACTCAAACTCAAAAGTAATTACTACAAGTGATGAAATGCTCCAAACAGTAAACGGTTTAAAAAGATAATAACCATATAAAAGCAACTTGATACGAATTAATATCAAGTTGCTTTTGACTTCTCACTACTCCTTTTTAGAAAACTAAAATATCATTTTAGATATAATCGCAAAATCATTTTAAATATAGTTAGGAATTTATATGCAAAAAGCAAATATTGAGGGTAAAGTTTGGAAATTCGGTAAAGATATCGATACGGACTTAATTATAGCAGCTCGTTATTTAAATACATCAGTTGCTGAAGAACTTGCAAAACATGTTATGGAAGACGCAGATCCTGAGTTTGTAAAAAAGATGAACAGAGGTGATATTATCGTTGCAGGTGAGAATTTTGGCTGCGGAAGCTCTCGTGAACATGCTCCTATAGCACTAAAAGCTGCAGGCGTTGCCGCAGTTATAGCTCCGACTTTTGCAAGAATATTTTACCGTAATGCTTTTAATATGGGGCTTCCTATATTTGAGCTTCAAGAGAGTGCCGAGATAGCTGAGGGCGATGAGATAAGCGTGGACATGAACAACGGAACTATTACAAATAAAACTTCAGGAAAAGTATACAGCTTTATCCCGATTCCTGCATTCATGCAAGAGCTTATCGATGCCGGCGGTCTTATGAATTATGCACAAAACGAAATCAAAGGAAAATAATGAAAACTTACAAAATTGCACTTATTAAAGGTGACGGAATAGGTCCTGAAATCATAGATGAAGCCGTAAAAGTTTTAGACTCGGTTGCGTCTTGTTTTGATTTTGATTTTGAGTACGAAGAGGCTTTAATGGGCGGTTGTGCTTACGATATGACGGGCGACCCGCTTCCTCAAGAGACGATTAATATATCATTAAACAGTGATGCCGTACTTTTCGGTGCAATCGGCGGACAAAAATGGGACAATCTGCCTCGTGAAAAAAGACCTGAGAGCGGACTTTTAAGATTCCGTAAAGAGCTTGGTGTTTATGCAAACCTTCGTCCTGCAACTGTTTTTGACGAGCTTATCAATGCATCGTCACTAAAACCTGAAGTCATAAAAGGTGTAGATTTGATGGTTGTTCGCGAACTTATCGGCGGAATCTACTTCGGTGAACCAAAAGGTCGTGATGAAAACAGAGGCTGGAACACTATGGTCTACACTCGTGAAGAGATTGTAAGAATTGCTCATCAAGCATTTAAAATTGCCATGACAAGAAGCAAAAGAGTCTGTTCTATAGACAAAGCAAATGTTTTAGACGTTTCACAGCTTTGGAGAGAAGTTGTTATAGAAGTAGCACAAGAGTACCCTGAAGTTGAACTAAGCCACATGTATGTAGATAATGCAGCGATGCAGCTTATCCGTGACCCTAGACAGTTTGACGTTATGCTTACTGGAAATATTTTCGGAGACATTTTAAGCGATGAAGCGAGTATGCTCTCAGGCTCTATCGGACTGCTTCCATCAGCGTCAGTCGGAGCTAAAATAGGAGTTTACGAGCCTATACATGGATCTGCACCTGATATTGCTGGGCAGGGAATCGCAAATCCGATAGCAACTATTTTATCGGCTTCAATGATGCTTAGATATGCTCTTGGCGAAAATGATGCGGCAGACAAAATAGACGCTGCCGTAAAGAGAGCGCTCAAAGAGGGATACAGAACAAAAGATTTAGCTCAATATGACGCAAAAGAAGTTTGTTCAACGAGTGAAATGGGCTCTATTATCGCTAATTATGTAGCTAAATGAAAACATTAACTTTAGCAAACATTTATGAATTACAAGGCTTAAAAGAAGAAGCGCTTGAAATTTACAAAGAGATTTTGAAAAAAGATCCCTCAAATAGTGATGCTAAAATTGCGATAAGACGACTCTCAGGCATGAGAAAAAAATTTTTAAATGTAAATACTCAAATGAAAGAGTATTTTATAAAAATGGAAGAAGAGATTGAGTTTAATGAATTTGAAAGGTGGTTATTAAAATTATGGAGTTAAAAGATGTAATTCTCTCGACTTTAGCAGAGATGGAAGATATAAAACTTGATATAAATAATCAAAAATCAATAGATGATTTTCAATTGGTAATTAAACAAGAGATTAAACAAGAAATTAAGCCAGAAGTCAAACAAGAGATTGAACCTGAAATAGAAGAAGAACAGGTTATCTGCAATGAGATGCTTTTTTTGACATCCATTAGAGAGAGACTGTTAGTGCTTTTTGAGGGTTTTCAAGCACCAAATAATACAAATATAGAGGCTAAAGTTGATATGACTCTCAATTTTTTAGAGTATGTGTTAGTAACTATTGATTCTAGAATAGATGAGTTAGAAAGAGGGAGTCGTAAATGAGTCAATACCGAGTGCTTATCGATGCAAATGATGAAAAAGGTTTGGTACATAAAGTATCTACCGTTTTTTATAAAAATGATTTAAATATCCTGACAAATAGTGAATTTGTAGATGCCCAAAATAATAAATTTTTTATGAGAAGCGTTGTTGAGGGTGACATAGAATTAAATAAATTGCATCAACTAATCAGCGACGTAATGCCGATTAGTGCTAATATAGAAGTTATAGCACCGAAAAAGAAAAATATAATTATTATGGCTACAAAAGAGATGCATGCTCTAGGCGATATTCTGATTCGTCATGAAGCAGGAGAGCTTGAAGCAAATATTCTATGCGTTATATCTAACTACAATGATTTAGAGTCTCTAGTTAGCAAGTTTAATATTCCATTTATTGCCATTTCACATGTGGGACTTGACAGAGAGCAGCATGAAGATAAAATATTAGAGTGTCTAGATGGATTTGAAGATATAGACTATATCGTTTTAGCGAAATATATGAGAATTTTAACTTCAAAATTTACAGAAGCTTACGAAAATAGAATTATAAATATCCACCACTCTTTCTTACCTGCTTTTATTGGTGCAAATCCTTATAAGCAAGCCTACGAGAGAGGCGTAAAAATTATCGGTGCTACTTCGCACTTTGTAAATAACAATCTTGACGAAGGTCCGATTATCGCTCAGGAAGTTATACATGTAAACCACGCTTACGGCTGGAGAGACATGCAGCGCTCTGGCAAAGACGTTGAAAAAGTCGTACTCTCACGTGCTTTAAAACTGGCACTTGAAGACAGAATATTTGTTTATGCAAACAAAACCGTAATTTTTTAAGGCAACAGTTGTTTAATCTAGTACTTGTAAATCCTCAAATACCAAACAATACCGGTGCAATAGGACGACTCTGTGTAAATGCCGGTGCTGCTTTGCATATCATAAAACCTATAGCATTTGATATTGACGAGAAGGCTGTAAGACGTGCAGGACTTGACTATTGGCATAAACTGGATCTTCATGTATGGGAGAGTTTAGATGATTTTTTTGCAAATAACGAGATCTCAAATAACGCCTATTTTGCAACTACAAAAACAGACAAACCATATTTTGATGCACAATTCAAAGATGGTGATTATATCTTTTTTGGAAGTGAAACTGCCGGTATACCAGAAGATATTTTAAACAGATATAAAGAGCAAAACATAACTATACCGATGACAAAAGAAGGCAGAAGCCTTAACTTGGCTATAAGTACCGGAATAGTTCTTTATGAAGCAATAAAACAGAACTACACCACATTTAAGGAAAAAATATGAGCACCTTTGTAGATATAGTAATGTTGGCTTTTTTCCTGCTCTTTATGGTTTTTATTTTTGGCGGATATCATAAAAACAAATCAGCGCAAAGAGAAGCACAAAGAGAGGCTGATGAAAAAAAACTAGAAGATAAAGAATCTCTCTAAAACAGAATATCTGCCCATCTCTCTAATGCACTTTCAAATTTTTCAAGCAGAGTATCTATATTTTTTTTCATGATTTTCATTTCAAATCCTTTATTTTTTGTTTTAATATTACACATAATTTCAAATATGGATTTAAAATATTGCATTTTGTCATATAAATTTTGACTAAATTGCAAAAAAAGTATATAATTTTTTAATATTTGCTAAGGAAGTAATATGAAAAGTTTTCTTGAAATAGTAGAAGAGATAAAAAATATCGTCTCTAATGAATTTAACGGCAAAAAAATATATGATAAAGACGTTGCCGATCTTTTATCTATCTCTCAAATGAATTTTGCAACTATGAAAAAAAGAAACAAGATACCGTTTGGTGAACTTTTAGATTTTTGTGCCAAAAAATCTATATCTATCAATTGGATGCTCTACGGTCAATCACCGGAGAGTCTTATTGAAGCAACCAATAGATTTTTTATGATTAAGTATTTTAGCGGTATTAGTGCATCTGCAGGCGGTGGAGCTGATTGTGAAACTGAAAATACTCAAACAATTGAGATTCCACATGAGTTTGCAATGCTTCTAGGTGGCGAGAGGGAGCTAAAAAACATAGAAGCCATCAATGTTTCAGGGGATTCCATGGAACCTACATTTAGCTACAACGACATAGTTTTTATAAACAGAAGCAAAACGGATTTGCAAAGAGGCGGTATATTTACAATAAGAACAGAAGCAGGACTTTTTATTAAAAGAGTTCACAAAAGAATAGACGGAAAAATAGATATAATTTCCGACAATCAAGTTTACTCCACTCAGACATTAAACCCAAGTGAAATAGAGGTAATCGGAAGAGTAGTTAGTAGATTTGGAAGCGTTGATTAAAGGTTGATATAGTGAAATATGTTTTTATAATTTTATCAATTGTTCTATTTGCAGGATGTTCCCTAAAGGATACTCAAATTAAGACTTCCAAAACTGTAGAGATATATGATTTAGTTAATATACCTCAGGATGTAACATTTTTTTCAAAAAATATTGAAAAAAATGCACCATTATATGAAGCTCAAGTCAGATACTCTCAGCGATATTTTCATATATGGAATATTGATAAACCAAAAGAGAATCTAAACTCCATAAAATGGCCATTTATTGCATTTCGTGCAGGCAAAAATTATGGGGAAAATCTACAACCCTTAGAACAAAGCTTCTTTGATATGATGCTAGAGAATGCAAACTTTGAAGCTTATGCAACTTTTAATGCAAAAGCCCTAACGCTAAAAGAGGTTAATTTAAGAGTTTTTCCAACCATCAGACCTCTGCTTAAAGATCCGTCTCTTGCAGGGGAGGGATTTCCATTTGATTATCTACAAAACAGCACGATACATGCTAACGAACCTATCTTTATATCACATTATTCAAAAGACAGAGAGTGGGCTTATGTTTTTAGCAATTTTGCCTCAGGCTGGATAAAAACAGATAAATTTGTAATTTTAGAAAAAGAGCATATAAAAGCTTGGCAAAACGCTCAGCAGGTTGCTATCATAAAAGAGGGCGAACCCATTTATGATCTTGATGGTAACTTTCTATTTAAGTCAAAAATAGGCATGATGTTTGCACTTATTTCAGAGGATGAAAAAGCATATACCGTTTTAAGCGTAGCATCGTATAAAAATTCAAAGCCACTTTTTTTAAGATCAAAAATCTCCAAGAATGTTGCTACAAAAGAGATACTGAGATTAGATGAAAATAGTTTAACAGCCATTGTTAATGAAGTGTCAAAAACAAATTATGGATGGGGCGGCATGTACGAACAAAGAGATTGCTCTTCAATGCTTCGAGATATGTTTGCACCGTTTGGTATTTGGCTTCCTAGAAATTCACTTCAACAGAGTAAAGTCGGCAGAGTAATATCTTTGAGCGACTTAAGCGATGAAGAGAAGATAAACATTATAAAAGAAAAAGCTGTTCCTTTCCAAACACTTCTTTATAAAAAAGGGCATGTTGTCCTTTATGTAGGAACTTTTAATGATGAGATTATTGTTTTTCATAATACTTGGGGTATAAGAACAAAAAAAGATGGGATTGAAGGTAGAGTTGTAGTCGGAAAAGCTGTTTTTAGCTCACTAAACATTGGAAAGTATGTAGAAAATTATGATGAAGAGAGCTCAATGCTTAAAAATTTGATTAGCATGAATATTATTACCCAATAACGATTCTCTTTTACACAAAATCTATAATTTTCCAAAGATATAATTTAAAAATATAATAATTATAAATTTATTATAGTATAATTTTTACCTAAAAAGATATGGAGTGTAGATGAAAATTATTATAATGTTATCGTTGCTTTTTGGCATAGTGATTGAGGCAAAGTATTTAGATAGTCAGTCGTGTAAAGAGTGCCATGAAGAGATCTATTCCGAACATGCTACGTCTATGCACCACAAATCTTCTATTTTTGGCGATGAAGTTCATAAAAAAGTAAAAGAACTCTCAGCTGAAAATAACTATGCATGTGCATTGTGTCATATGCCATCAACTAAAAATTTATCTGCAATGATTCGTGGAACAGAGCAGCCTGATTCAAGTGACAAGAGACAAACAGACGGTGTTTCTTGTTTTTATTGCCATCAAATCAGCAAAGTACATCATGCAAAAACTCAAAATATAAATTTTTCAAGTGCAACTTCGGATGATAAACCGACAATGTTTGGAAATTTAAAAAATCCCGACTCAAGCGACAAGCATCATGCTGAGAATAATGAGATCTATAAAAATAGTGAAGTTTGTATGGGATGCCACTCTCATAAAGAGAATAGCCATGGCTTTGAAGTTTGTAATACTAAAAATGAGCATGATACTAGAAGTGATTGTATAGGATGTCATATGCCAAAAGCAGCCGGTGGAAATGAGAAGTTCAATAAAAGAGGCAGAGATGAGTACGCAACTCACAAATTTTTAGGAATTCGTTCTGATGAGATGATTAAAAAAACTGTTAAATTAGAGCTGGCATATAAAGAAAATAGTATAGAGCTTACTATTGTAAATAAAATGGGTCACTCAATTATTACACATCCGATGCGTCTTAAATTTGCTAAAACGGTTGTACGCAGAGGCGGTAATGTTATCTGGAGCAATTTCACGGAGAGTCCTATAGAAGACAAAGAAGCAACATTTATAATAGCTTTTAAAGACGCTGAAGACAAACCATCAATGCCTCACACTGCGGTAGGATATAAAATAAACCAAAATCTAAAAGCAATGAGCTCTAAAGTTATAAAATACAACGTGCCAAATCTTCAAAAAGGTGATGAAATAGAATCAACTTGGATAAGCTATGTGGTAAACCCTCAAATAGCTAAAAAATTGGAGATAACTACAAAAGAAGTTATTGAACCGTATATCGGTGTAAAAGAATCGATTGTTGTGAGATAAATAAGATGAGAGTGTAAAGCACTCTCACTCTATTTTTAAGCCTTAATATCTAAAAGAGAGCCTAACATTTCATCCTGCGTTTTTATAGCAGTAACATTTAAAGCTGTTGCATCTTGAGCAGCTATTTGATCACTCATCTCTTTAGCTAAATCCGTTTGACTCATTTTTGAACCCGTACCATCAGCCTTTCTACTGCTAGCCTTCAATGAATCCTCACCACCGACTACTTTAGTATCAGTAGGCTTGAACCCATTTGTATTAATATTCGCCACATTATTAGCACTGTTACCCATCATTGTTTGATGTGCATAAATTGATGAAACATTATTTGAAATATTCATTTTGACTCCTTTTAACTCTACTTTATATATTTTAGTCTTACTAAACTAAAATAATTATTATTGGCACTGACTAATTAGGTATTCTATTTGCTTATCGAAGGTATGGAATGTAGAAAATGTGGATCACGCCATATCGTGAAAGCAGGAATGAAACCAATGGCAGAGGGGAAGGTGCAACGGTATCGTTGT